>Ga0208765_1000027_pt1 | contig 82534 bp, 53 predicted proteins | sample ETNtaG_2_FD_185783 | JGI IMG/M metagenome (GOLD analysis project Ga0208765, IMG submission 185783) | Marine microbial and viral communities from oxygen minimum zone, Eastern Pacific Ocean - ETNP201406SV203 (SPAdes) (version 2) | ecosystem: Environmental > Aquatic > Marine > Oceanic ...
ATGCAACCGATTAAACCATCCGCATTGATCGATTTTGTATACAAGCCAATCGAGTTGTTCAGTGACACGCTTGAGCGTAAACTCGGAGTGGTTTCAGTCGTCATTATCTCGCTATCTGCGATGTTAGGTTCAGGTCTGTTTGTCCTCCCTGCATTGGCAATGCTCGATATGGGTGGCCCCGGAATTTGGCTGGCCTATGTGGTGGCTGCCCTGGTTGTGTTGCCTGGTGCAATCTCAAAATCCGAATTGGCGACTGCGATGCCAACTTCCGGGGGTTCGTATGTCTACATCGAACGGACATTTGGGGCCTTGCTGGGAACCATTGCTGGATTGGGTCTGTGGGCGACATTTCTCCTCAAAGCAGCGTTTGCATTGATTGGATTCAAGGCCTATCTTTGGGTCTTTGAAGACCTGATTGGAATTTCAATTAATGTTGAAATCGCAGCGTTGGCCCTACTGGTCGCTATTGTCGGTGTCAACATCATGGGGGTGGAGAAGATCAAGAAAGTGCAGGCCCCCATTGTCACAGGAGCAGTTGGGTTCCTTGTCATCATCTGTATCTGGGCAGTATTGACAATGGAAATGGATTGGAGTCGTCCAACTGGGCCAGGAGCATATGGAGGTGGTTGGGAAGCGGTTGCAGGCACGGCAGCGTTTGTTTTCGTCTCCTATTCTGGTGTCACAAAGATTGCCGCAATTGCCGAAGAAATAAAACGACCGAACAAGAATATACCCTCTGGAATTCTCATCTCTCTGTTCATCAGTACGCTTCTTTATGCTGGAATTGCCTACATTATGATGGCCGCAGTGGACCCTGCAAGTTATGAAACTGCAAGTGGAGCGCGAGAGGATCCAATCTACGTCTTTGCGAATGCTGTCGGAGGGAAGATTGTGGGCTACATTGCAGCGGGTTTGGCTGTCATCACGATGACATCGATGGCACTCGCTGGAATCATGGCAGCATCGCGATATCCTTTCGCGATGGCAAGAGACAACTTATTGCCAGAAGCACTTGAAAATGTTCACTCGCAATTTCAGACACCGCATTTGGCCATTGTAGGAACTGGCCTAGCGATGGCAGTATCGATTCTTGTTCTACCTGTGCATGATGTAGCAAAATTGGCATCAGGTTTTCAAATCATGATTTTCATTATCATCAATTTAGCAGTCATTGTCCTGAGAAGAGCATCGGTGGCCCATTCTTGGTACACGCCTGAATGGAAATCCCCACTATTTCCTTTCTTCCAAATCATGGGAATTATTGGCGGCGGGACGTTGGTCTATTTGATGGGTGAAAAGGCGATTATTGGTGCAGGAGTCTGCTGTGTAATAGGGCTGGTTACCTACTACTCATACGGAAAAGGGCATGCACATCCTATGCTGACACCTTGGAGAACTGTACGTACCGAATTCACGAATGTAGATCAGTACGAGCGAGAGAAGAGGTGGTTGGTATTCCATGCTGCTGCAGACAAAACTCATCCTGACCATTTGACAGAGAGTGAATTCGTACACGCCATGGGCATCATCGCACCTCGTTTTGATGCATTCCACGTCCGTAATCTGTTCCACGAAATTGATGCCGATGACAATGGGGTCATTGATGTCGACGAATTCCTCGAAGGCATGGAAGAAGAATTTAGTGAGTCGGAATAGGTCTGTTTCTGTCGCCGTGCCCTTGAAGGGTGTTGCGCTTCTCGCAATCTCAGAGGGTCACCAATGTCTGTTGCAGGTAAGGCGATGAAAATCACCACCAACACCCTACAAGAAATGAAGCAGGCTGGTGAAAAAATCACCATGCTGACCGCTTACGATTTCTCGATGGCTCGCATCCTTGATGCAGCTGGAATCGATGTCATCTTAGTGGGTGATTCAGCATCCAATGTAATGGCTGGAAACGACACCACCGTTCCAATCACTCTTGACCATATGATTTACCACGCACAATGTGTTGTTAATGGCGTGAATCGAGCACTCATAGTCTGTGACATGCCTTTCGGAAGTTATCAGGGCGATTCAAAACAGGCCCTCAACAGTGCGATTCGTATCATGAAGGAAAGCGGATCGCATGCTGTCAAATTGGAAGGGGGTTCTGAGGTCGTCGAATCCATCGAACGGATTCTCTCTGCGGGCATTCCAGTGATGGGGCATCTAGGCCTCACGCCGCAATCCATCTACAAATTTGGTACGTATTCCGTGCGCGCACGCGAGGAAGAGGAAGCGGCCAAATTGATCGAAGATGCAAAATTGCTTGAGAAAGCCGGTTGTTTTTCCATCGTCTTGGAGAAAATCCCAGCAGAGTTGGCTGCGAAAGTCACGGCAGCTGTCAATATCCCCACAATTGGCATTGGTGCTGGAGCAGATGTGGATGGTCAGGTGTTAGTCATTCACGATTTGATTGGATTGACACATGAGTTCAATCCACGCTTCTTGCGTCGATACCTCAACCTGTATGATGAGATGACAAAGGCTGTCGAGAAATATATCGAAGATGTGAGGGGTCTCGACTTCCCCAATGAAGATGAGCGCTATTCCTGAGTCCATCCGTTCTCTTCTGTGTGGACCCAATGCGATGGTCGACCTTCTCGGTCAAAGTACCAACCATCTTCACCAGCAACCGTGCCTGGAAGGGGACGAAGTGTTTGTTCAGCTGTATCCCTTGGACCATCTCCACGTCGATTTTCATGCTGAATCTGAGCAAATTCCGCTGCTGCGGTTGTCAGTGTATCTCCTCCATCATCCCAATCACCAGACATCACCCCCCACTCATCGTCTGCCTGGGTTGATGGTTCAGGTTCTGGCGCCTCCTCGAGTTCGGGGGCCGCCCAATCTTCCTCGACTTTCTCTTCAATAATTTCAGATTCTGGTTCGGGTTCGACTACGGGTTCGACTACGGGTTCGAGAGCAGCGAATGGATCGTATGCAACGATGGGTGCAGGTGTGGAAATAGGCGGGAATGCAGGAGCGGTGGCGGCAATAGGAGTCGGTGCCGCTGCAACAAGTGGTGGTGTGGCGACCTGTGGAGGGTTGTAGTCCAAGGGCGGAGGAGGTAACACACCACCAACGCCAATGTGTGGGAGAGGTGGGGGCGGAGTATCCTCTTCTTCTTCATATTCTTCATTTTCTTCTTTGATTATTTCAATCTCTTCTTCGATTCTAGAACCTAAATGCTTGAACAAAACAACAAGGATTGTCGAAATGGAGATGATAATCAGTAAACTTCCCCCGATGATCACTTGTGTGTTGTCGCCCCATCCAAACCAAGTAGAATGCACGGTAATGAAATCGCTTCCTTCAGCAGATGTGCCTTCGGAGGACTGAATTCGGGCATGAACTACCAATTCGCCGGACGTATCCAAATCAAGTTTCCATCCATTCTCATCGCATTCAGTCTCACCTGCATCTGTGGTGATGGTGGCCGAACATTGATGGATATCAACAGGATTTCCAGAGATATCAAATCCTGCAATTTCAAAATGGGCCGTTGTGCCTTGATCGCCCTCAGTAGGCAAAATAACTTGGAGGTGATCTAGAGGTCCTTGTAAAACTTGGACAATTAGAATGCCCTGGGCCTGATCGAGGAATACGGTGATACTGACATCACCGATTCCACTGGAGGTGTAGGTGTAGTGGCCTGTGCCTCCGGCGCTGGCATTTTCAATGGTGCCAAAATCATTGAGAATATACCAATCTTCGATAGGGACGTCAACGGGATTTCGATTACCATTTTCATCGACGCCGTAGAGAATCAAATCAAGGGATAATCCAGTGACAATCACTGGTGATTGTGTGCCAATTCCATCCAGAACTTCGATTTCAAGAGTGGTTGGTATGCCTGAAAGTACCTCGACATCTATGGCTTGGACGCGTCCTGCTGCCATGACTTGGATAGTATGCTGGCCGACTTTATCGGGAACGAAGGTGATGCCGTCACCATCGGGGACAATAGGGTCTGTACTCGGGCCATCTGTCACAGTCCAATTCCAACCATCGACCGTGACTAAATTTCCGGCTGCATCAAAGCCTACTGCCTCTAACAGATAGAAATCTCCGATGTGCATCTCTGTGGCGAGGTTGTAGAGAGTTATTTGCGCCAATCTCCCTGGTTCTACGGTGAGAGTCAAACTATTCGTCATCCCATTTTGATCGTCAATCTCCACTGTCCAATCCCCGAGGGGGCCGGCATCAAAAACGATACACTCGCCCGTAAATGAAGATAGGGAATCATCGGCAAAGCCTGCATATGTTGACCAAGTGGCATTGGTCGCCCAAGTATTCCCTCGTTGATCGGTGTAAAGAGCACATAGGTCTACCAAATCATCCGAAGAGACATGATCTGAAACGTGCTCTATGAACACGCTCACAGCAACACCACGACTAACATTGAATGACACTGAACCGGCCCAACTATCCCACTCTACAGATACCGTCATTGCACCAACGGGGCCCGGTGTGAGAATAGGTGGTGTGCCATCATTGGGCAGAGTGATGTCCGCGCCCGCAGGCAAATTCCAATTGACAAACGGGATGTTTGGAATCCATCCATTGCCAAATTGATCCCTAAGCAAAGGAGTCAAAGACAGCGTTTCATCGGCAGTAATGTTCTCTTGGGAGACACTCAATTCAAAGGTGAGTGGAGCACCAGGTTGCACTTCAACATTCAGAACGGTCTCAATCTCTCCAGTACATGCAATGACTGTCTGGGCACCGATTGTCTGTGGCGACCAACGAGCATCGCCCCATCCGAAGTCCTGAATCGAGCCTGACGAAACAGTCCAAGCGATTGGGACATTCAATTCGGTTCCTGCTGCATCATAGGCGATTGCCGTGAGGTTGAGTGCTTGATCAGCTGGCATTGACAAAGGGCCACTCGGGCTAATCGTGATGTGGTGAACAGATGTGCCTGGGGGCGGGTTGGCTGAACAAGAACGAGCGGTGGTATCCGCACTGACAACCATAGAGAGTGGAGCGAGAAGAATCAGGGTTAGAAGAATCGCTCTACGAATCATATCACTTCACCCGACTCCATTGTCCAGCGGCATCGACCTGCCAGTATTGCGATTCTCCTTGTGTGGTTTGATACCAACCTGTTTGACCTTGAACGGTTCCTTCCATTGCTTGTAAAACTCCACTTGATTCGGCAACTTGCTCAATTACGATTGGCTCAGTGGCCTCAACCATGGCTTCTGTTGCATCCTCCATGGCACGAATTCTATCCTGATGTCGCTGATGACTCAACTTTCTCCGGCTGCGCCGAGAGACTGATGTCCCCTCCTGTGGTTGGGAAATCTTCGTACTTGATTCTGTGTTAGGAGTCACCGTTGGTTCAAAGATATCATACTCATCATCCCAATGCGGCTCGGCGACAGAATTTCTGCGTACGATGTACACTAGGAGTCCGATCAAGAGTGCGGCGACGATGAAGCCGCCGAGAAGTATCTGTCCCCCCTGACTTCCCGTCAATCGATCCAGCCCGGTGGGTTCAACGTCGATATATGTGACAGTAGTCCATTCTTCATAGCGCACAGTAACTACTTGTTCATCTCCTGAATTTTCCAATTCAAGAAGCCAGAAGGGACCCACGTCGTGTCGAACGGTTCCAATCTCGGTTTCAAACGAGAATTTAGATGTTTGAATTGGGACGGAATTTCCACCAAAATCAACGAGGGTGACCTCAAGTGAGTAAATTTTGCCTTGTTCACCGACGCCTCCATGCTGGCCAATCCTCAATGAACGGGGCTCACCAATGAGAACTTGGAGAGTGAAATTTCCTGTAGCCGTTCCATTCTGAACCCCGATGTTCCAGATGCCTTCGCCAAGGCCCCTCGCATCGTATACACCCACTTCAGTGGTCTCTTCGATTTGGAGAGAGTTGTGAGGTAAATTCCATTCAACTGGCCATCGGGCTTGATTTCCATCGAGATCCTCGGCAAAGGTGGATATTTGGAACACATCACCGCTGTGAGTGACAATTCCTCCGATTAGGTCGATATCGATTTCAATTCTATGTGGTACCCCTTGGTTGACGTAGATTCGAGAGCGAGCACTGCGCCCAGCAGCGTCTGCCTCAATCAGATGATCACCAGTTGTTGTTGGCTGCCATACGCCACCTGATAGGCGAAATTGAGGAGTCACATCTTCACCATCTAAGGTCCAATTCAGTTGGATATCCTCAATGATATTTCCATCCGCATCACTGAGTTCGGGATTTAGGTTCACAGATTCATCGGCAGAAACGGTTGTTCCATCACCGGCCAATATGATTCGAGCAAGCCTCCCAGGGTGGACTTCGATGAACAAATAGGTACTGAATGTCCCGTTGGGGCTTGAATGGCTAGCCGTCACATTCCAAGTGCCAGCAAGCCCCCCGACGAATTTCACCCCATCGATGTTAGAGACAAGCGATGCTGCAACTTCAGGCTCTTGAACCGCCCATTCAGCAGAAATCGGCCAGCGATTCCCTCGGCTATCTTCGGCTTGAAGAATGAGTGGTGTCTCTTCATCTGCAGTTAGGATATCATGCTCTGCATCAATCCATACACGTGAAATCTCACCGGTAATTACCGTGAGGTCGAGCCAAGTTTCTACGCCTTCAGCGTGCGCCGAAACCCGCCATGTTCCAGCTTGGCTTGGCAACCATTCGACAAAATCACCGTTGACACGGAAATTCCCATTTTCTGCAGACCAATTCTCCAGAGGTAGGAGGAAGGATACGTTGTTGCCGACACGGTCATGCCAACGCAAATCGAGTGGAAGAGCCTCGTCAGCACTGATGAGGCGATTGGGGTCAATAATCTCCAATGAATTGACCAATCCGGGGCCAACTGAGACCCACCCAGTGCCATTGGCTCCCGCACCACTTGTGACGTTGATCTGCCAGATTCCGACTTCTTGCCCGACATAGTAACCGGCTGAATCGATGGTGCCACGTTCCACTGCCCAATCCAGGCCAGCTGCGGCTGAGAGTGGCAATGAATTGCCCAGACGGTCTTCAACGAATGCTTGTAGTTGAGTGCCGACACCTGCGCGTGCTGTCTGCCCATCGGGGATGATGACATTTGCAGCACCACCAACATCGACACTGACGTTTGATACTGCGACGTGGTTGCCCCACTGAGCCGCGACTGTATGCTGTCCAGTCTCGGTTGGGCTATACAGGCCGGTATTATCGATAATGCCTGAAGAAGTCGACCAACTGAATGTCAATCCCGGCACGGGATTCCCATATTGGTCCAAACCATGTGCTATGATTGGGATGATATCATCCACAGTAATCGAATAGTTCTCTTGTGCCATCCCCAATCCGAGTGGAGCGCCCGGTCGAATGAGGACTTCTTGACTGCCCGATACACTGGCTCCATCTGTTCCGATGGTAACGATACCCGATTGTGTGGGTGAGAGGCGCCCGTTGCCATCAATCGAACCGGAGGTAGTCGACCATGAGACTGCGGCATTGATGATTGTACCACGCTCTGAACGAATCTGGCTGGAGAAATCAAGGGTGCTATCTGCATCCGAAATACCCAATTTTGGTTGAATGTCGATCCAAGACGGGGAATTGCTGAGTGAGGAAGGATTGGCCCATCTGAATGTAATCTCTACTACAGGACGGTGTGAAGGTAACGAGGATTCAGAGGAATGGAAAGATGCAACGCCATTTTCACTGCCAAAACCGGGCGTCAAAAGGAACCCTGCACGAGAATCTTGACCATTGATCTGGCGATATTGAGCCAGTTCAACTGTCTGTGTCACATCTAATTCCACTGTCGATGTATTTGGTGTAATCAATTGACTGTCTTGCTGCGCACCACTGTCTAAGTTTCCAAGGCAACCGGGAGTTGCCCACTGGGAATTGATATTTCGTAACATCCACGTTGCATCATCCAACATCCAATCCTGACGAAGTACGCTCCATGCTTGAGTGTCTACGGGTCCCGACGATACATCAAGATGTAATCGAAGAGAAGCATTCTCAATCGTTGTGTTTGTTGGGAATCCTACCGAATTTAGATCTAAGGCCAACAATCCGATGCGCGTCTCCGCTTGACCATCGGTCCAACCAACTTCAAATCGAGAAAGGGTGTCTCTGGTTGATGTTGTATTTCCACTATCTAGGGTGGTATCCATTCCAATCGAATAGGTGACAGTCCACGTTCCATCGCCGTTGTCCGTTAGAGAACTATTAGTGAGTTTCGAGGGGGATTCAGAGTCAAGAATCTGCGAAGGGGGCAAAAGTCCCGAGAGAATCTGAATCAGGAGTAATCCAACGAGTAAGGCTGCCCCCCCTCCTGACCGAGTCTCCACTCGCATAGAGCGGCGACAGAACTCATGGGACTTGAATGACCCGTCGGACCGTCCGCCTACGGCGGACGGTCAAATCAGGTTGAATAGGCCTATTCGGTCCACTCTGCCCAGTCGTCCATGCTGGAGTCTCGATACCACCAGACGCCGTCGTCATCTTCCCACCATTCGGTGCCGTCCTCATCGACGCGATAGTTGGGGTCATCTTCAGGACTGTAATCATCCTGTGATTCTGGTTCCGAATAGGATTCAGTGGCCGGTGCAGGCTCTGGCGCATTATATTCCTCATCGTCAAAGAGATCGTCGTCATATTCGTCGTCACTATCTCCACGGCGCATGAGAATGATGACCACAGCGAGGACTCCAATCAACAGAGTTGCAACGAAGGCCATTCCAATCCACGACCATGGTGCGTTGGCTTCAAAGAAGCCAGCGATGGTGGTATCAACTGAAATCTGAACTTGATCGCACACAGCGCCTGAGCAAATGGTGATTGTATTCATGCCCTCATTCAACATGTAAACTTCCGCAGATGTATCATTCAAAATCGTATCTTGATTCAAAGAATCTAGGTCCTCATCGATGAAGACATCCGTTAGAGAGATTGGGACTACATTTCCAAACTGATCGAATCCAGTAACGTCAATTGTCACCATCGCCTGCTGTTCCACCTGGAGGATGGTTCCAGACCCTCCTGATGAACTGGCGGTTGCACTGAGACTGAACAGACTTGCGTAATCAACAGTCACATTCCAAGTGCCTGAGCATGTACTGCAATTTCCAGCGCTGTAACTCAATTCGTAGAACTGGTTGGTCGTACCAGTGAATCGATAATTTCCAATCTCCAATAATGGATTGGAGTTTGCTGCTATGATTTCACCGTCATCGAATCCAAGGGCGGTGCTGCTCCAAGAAATCAGGTCCGTTTGGAACTGATTTCCATCGGCATCGGCAACCCAAATCTCGGCAAGCGGGTAATCGCCGGCAGTGATGCGAGTCGAAGTTTGAACAACTAGAGTGCCGGACTCATCGAATGTCGAGTAGGCCTTGTGCCAAATGTTGGCTACTTGTCCGACGGTCACGTTTACTGTCGACATGGATTGAACATTGTTGCTTCCAAACGCACAGATTGTGTATCTGCCGACCGTGGTCGCCTCCCAGACGTAATTGTCATCGCGCATCGAGGTTGAAATATCCGTCCATCCCGATACTGTTGCAGAACAGGTCTGTGGTGCGAGCTCGGTGGTTGAATCCCATACAACCCATTGTAAGGAATCCTCAGGGAGGTCGTTGCCGTGTCCATCCAGTGCATTTGGTGCCAAATCATACGATTGATCAGCAGTAATCGTGTCATCCGCAGCCGTAGTGATTGAATTGAGCGCCCCGGGCATTACGGTGAATGTCACATCACTGTATACGGACTGCTCCCCAATCACTGGTACGCTAAACACATAGAGGACGTTTACAGTCCAATCACCGACGAGGACCGCTTCAAACACGGCCGTTGTGCCATAGCCTTCAAGCCAACTTTCGCCCCCAGCCGGTAGACCGGTGGTGTCCATGCTCCAAGTCGCTGAAACACTCCACTCGTTGCCATCAGCATCAGATGTGAAGGCGGAGATGGTAGCGGAATCTTGACCACTTACCAGTATGTTGTTAGTAGTACGAGCTTCGATAGTCACAGGAATTCCATGATCTACAGCCATCGGAATCACCACATCGACTCCCTCAATGGATGCCTTGACCCAAGAGGAGCCTTGCTCAGCCGCATCCCAAGTAGTGGGTGAACCTGCATTGACCATTCCATTCAGCCAAGTCCAGCCGCTGATGGGAAGATCGACGGTTTCCCTATTGCCCTGAACATCGATTCTTACAACATTCAATGTCACAGAATCATCAGAAGTCATCGAGATGCTTTCCAATGTCGGTGAACTCGTGACGATTATTGTGTTGGATGGACCCACCGCGGTTACTTCAACATCCGAGATGTCACCATAGGTGACATCGATAGAGCGTTCACTGTGAATACCCAAATCACTGTCGACCCATACATTCCAAGTTCCAATCTGATCGCCAGTGAATGCCCCGCTTGCATTGTCCATCGCACCGTTTTGTGCACCCCATGTCAGTGTTCCTGATGAGCTGACATCTTTCGGATTGCCCTTCTGATCATAGACCTCAATATTCAGAGTGGTGGTATTACCAGCCTCAATTGTGGTGTCTCCAGTGATGATGAAGTAGGACGGTGCCCCAGTATTGACTGTGATTTGAATCGATACGGATTGGGAACCCCATGAGACGTTCATCCACTGAGTGCCTGTAGACCATGGTAGCCAACTTATCGCACTGGCTGGAGTGGTGACTGAATAATCCATGCTTGATGGATTATAGGTCACGCCTTGAGAGAACGTTCCATTGGTAATTGTCAAGGTGATAATTTCACCCGGTACAACGTTGGCATTTGCATCGATGACCTCAAGCATGGTCAGGTTGAACACTTCATCTGCAGTCAGCGATATGGCTAATGGGACGACGACCAAAATGGTCGGTACGCCTGCCGTGACTGTGAGGTTGACTGTTTCAACAACTTGCCCATAAGACGCAGAGATAGTTATGATTCCAGTGTGATCGGGTATGAAATATCCAGTTGTATCAATGGTTCCATCCGAGCATGCCCAGATGACATCGCCAGCAAGTGTGTTACTACCCGCATCCAGTAATGAACCGGAGAATTGTATACTGGTGTCTGCATCCGTGGTGGTCGGTCCAGAAAGACTGATCGAATCCACGAGTGTGTAGTTGAAGTGTAACATTGGCCTGTCAGAGTTGCCGAATTCGTCTTCAGCGGCCTCGCTAGTCGTGACATCAATGAGCATGTGACCAGCGTTCGCTGCACCCATGATAACAATCGAAACCGTGCCATTCATGGTCGTCATAGCACCGCCAACATCGAAGTGGAGCCAACCTCCAACGAAGTTGCTGTAAATTCGAACGGTGTCCAAAGGTGTTGCGATATAATCCGTGCCCGACTGTAGGCCGTATGCGGACCAGTTGAGACCGGTTGCAGCCGAATTCCAAGTCGCGCCGCCCTCGTCATAATTCGGATTGATGAGTGCGTAAGCAGTCAGGTCGAGATAATTCGCGGCCGAAAATTCACTGATTCCACTAGAATATACCGACAATGTTGCAGAATGTGTGTTGACGGGTAATTGGCCCAGTGGACCCATTTGCCCCATGTCGATTTGATACAATCCGTAACAACGGTTGGTCGCCAATGAATCACAACCCGTTCCAATGTGCAAAGTATCCTCCGCACCGTGAGCCGTATCAACAGCACCTTCACTCATGTAGGTGTCCCAAATTGGAACGTGACCTAGTGCATTGACGTCGGAACCCTCTTGGATTTCGATGCTGTAAACGTGATTGCCCTCAAATGTGGTGGTTGGATCACCGATTCCGAATGTCCAGGGGACGGAACGTGGACCGGGAACAGAACTGTTGAGTGCCTGTACGGACCATGTGTAAATTTCACCTGTTGCAAGATCGAAGTCTGGCGTCCAGTGGGAAGCTGTAGGCGCGGAGCCGATGGTGAATCCAGAATTGCTGTTTGAGTCCCACGACTTGTAGGTCTGTGTGCCACTTGCATTGGATAGGAGCAAGACGTATCCAGTCGCATCCGCTAGCGTATCCCAAACCAATGTGGGTCGTGGTTCGATGCCCAAGGTGTATTGGCCAACACTGTACACGACTTCCAATTGCTCTGGAGAGACTAGTGTCACTTGTGCAGGAGATGAGGCATTGTTTGGATTGTCAACATATTCAATCTCAAGTTTGGGGGCAAGTTGGGATGAACCGTCGGCTGAATTGAAGTAAACCGTTCCAGCCCAACTGGTCTGTAAGGCCATGTTCATCACACCGTTGCTTGCCCATGCAGAGCGAGCGATGCCAGTTACATCCCATTCGTACCATACACCAGCAACGGAAGAAACCGCAGTCATCGATGATGCGACGGTTGAGTTACACTGTGTGTTTGGATTGTAATTGTTCCAAGTCACGGTGGATTCAGTAAAACCGCTGCAATCGTGAATGGCAATGCTGTGTGCACCAGTTCCCGCTACACTAGAGACATACATCGACAATGTGACTGCAGTTGGCAACATTGTGGTTGGATAAGGGTATTCGCCCAAATCAATAGACATCAGGCCAACAGCGTCGTGCGCCGGGTCTGACGGATCCATTCCCACTGCGATGGTTGCCGATGTTCCGTAATTCGTTGTTCGACCAAACGTATTGGATGTTACATACGAGTCAGGCATGGTTGGCAGAAGTCCGGTGTCCTCGAACACTGCGCCACGTTGCATTGTCACAGTGTAATTTCCAGCCCCATCGTCACTACCTTGTCCTTCAGGAACACGTGATTGGAATGGAGCAGACCAATTGCTGTAGACGCCGTCTTGAACGGCACGAATCCGCAGATGGTTCCAATGATCACCTTGCGCTGTAATCGCAGGGACGTATATCGTCAAATTGGTCAAATCAAAACTGATGTTGCCCCCCCATGTGGTTGAATCACTCGAATCGAAAATCGCTGTATCAATTGTGAATCTATCGTTGGTTGCATATTGAATCTGCCAAGCATCAATGTTGCTTGCGGCAGGATGGTTCCATTGGGCGGCGAGAGGGTCTTGTGGGGTTGGCCTCAAAGCATTAGCATCCCAAGTGGTGAATGGACTGTTCATCGTTAACGACGAATCCCAAGAAGGGTCTGTAGTCACAGATTGCGTACCTGCACGATAGGTGATGTTGAGTATTGGCCTGAACGACTGATAGACACCTGTAGCATCCTCTTGGACGAAAGAGTGTCGCGCGTAGAGGTTGGGGTCTTCAGAAGCGAATAGCAGATTGAGAACATCTGAACCACTGCTGCGGGCGTACTGCATCAGGTGCGTGACATTCCACGAATACCAACCACTGCTGCTGACATCGGTTGTACTGATGGGCATGTCTGCATCGTTTGCACCATTTGCACCTGGAGTTTGCCAAGAATTGTTGGTTGCACATGAATTCCAAGTGACACTACCTTCTACCCAAGAACAGTGTACATTGGAGACTGAAATGGGGGTGGTTGAACTACTTGATCCGCCGATTCGATACATCTCGACACTGGCGTCGACAACCTGCCATGGATTGTTGTCCATAATCGGTACGTTGGATACATCGAACCGTAGGATTGAACGAGATTCGTGTCCTGCATTCGTGCATGCAGGGCCACCATTGGAACTACCGACGTTCAAGTTGTTTGCAGTGTTCCCGAAAGCCGTATTTGGATTGCAGGAATCGATGTATGCACCCTGTGCAACATCATAGGTGCTCGTCGCAGAATATGCATTTCCATTCGCCAAATTAACCCAATAATCAGTGCTATTGACCGCATCGCCGATGTCATTTGGTACGATGAAGTCTTCAATCGCTGAACGTGGACCGTACATTCCATCCTGAATTGGTTGAACCATCCACGAAATTCGACTGTCGTGCACAGCCTCTGCACTTGAATCATACATGGTCAGGTTTGACATATCAAACGTGCAAGTTGCACAGGTCCGACTGTCGATGACGTCGACACCCCCCCATGGCCCGGCATCCGTTTCGTAAGCCAAAATGCGCCAATCCGTGATATTGGATGTTGATGAATGGCTCCATGATGCTGTGAGGTTGTCATTGGCTGACATTGAAGGGAAATCCCACATAATATCTCCATTCGCAGGAGATACAATGGTCGCAGCCTGTGAAGGTACTGTTCCAGTTCCACTGGTCCATTTGAGTTGAATTTCGGGCTCGTTCGCATCGAATTGAGTTTCAGTACTCTCCAGAACAATCTGGTCGGTAGAGAATTGTTCAACGCTCAACATCAGACCGACGCTGTCGTCCCCTCGTGCAATTGCAGCTTGGACGATTTCGGTGATGTCCATGCTCATTCGGCTGCTGGAAGCGGGATCGAACGCGATATCGATCCAATCAGAACGATCCATGAGGCCATAACCGCCCAATGAACTCCAATTCGTGGAGCCATCGTATGTTCGACCAGTGGCCTGTTCATCCCAATCCTTCAGAGTCTCATGGATTGCAATGTTGGGTGCGCTTGAATTGTTTGTTGCTACATGGAAATCGATGGCAGCGCCAACCAAGCGTGCACCTGAGGGATGAGGTAGAGCACCGGGGCCGTCGATTGGGATTTCAACCAACACACTCGACCAACCTGAGATGAAGAGTGTGTCTTCATCCGCATGGGTGTCATTTAGGGCATTTGATGTCCAAGAAATCCAAGTGTCTGTGAACAGCGGCATACTTCCATCCGAAAGGATGTCGCCATGACCCATGTCCACTTGATAGGTTGAAGAATCAATTTGAGTCACATCAAGATCTGGAATGACGAAACTGGTGCCTGCAGTCCACAAACCAATTTGGCCGCTCGCTGAGATACCTCGTGCGCGCCAGTAGAATTCCTCACCGGCACTGAGGTCGTTGGCGAATGTGAACGATGTGCCACTGAAGGAACTCGTGTCAATCCACGATGAAAATGTCAAGAGGGAACTGGAACTGAAACTGTTGTCTCCATCCACTTGTACCTGCCATGCATTGGCTGCAGTAGTACCAGTTTCATTCCAATCGAGTGTTGGAGTTTGATCCACAGCGAAGGTGTAATCTCCACTGAGTATCCAATCACCATTGGCTGGTGACATGTCAATCGGTACATTGGGAGCGGCATTCGAACCGTTGGTGTAAATGATGACCAATTCTGGCATCGAAGCGCCACCTCGGTCGTAGAAAGAGACGGCATTCCAACTCTCAGAAACTAAGATGAAATCAACTTGTGAATCGGTTCGCATTGCACTTTGAACTGCTGCGGTCACGTTCCACTCGTACCAAGTGTTGTCAGCATCGATATCTGTGGTGTCAAGCGCTTGCACGCGCTCATTGCCACTGGCCCCAGGAGCGTTCCAAGGAGTTACGCCATCAGTCGTGTTCCAAGTAGCATAACCTTCCTTCCAATCGTGTTCACTGCTCTCGTACATCGTCATCGGAATTGCAAACGAACTGATGCCGGATTGTGGCAAGGTACGAAGACGCATGGTCGCTGAAATGATAGCCAAACCATCGGGCATAACGTGGCTGCTCAAATCGCAACCAACAAGTGCGACTTGATTGTCTGAAAGTGAGAGGTCTTGGCCATCTAGATTCATGCCTGAGGCTGCGCCTCCCTCAAGAGTGAGGTCGCCACAGTAGGGTAGTTCGAGTGCACTTTGACTGGTACCATTGCCATGGCGATAACGCAGTTCGTGCTCGCCTCCACCTAGGCTTGTAGAGTTGATTTCGGAGATGAAGAGTTTCGTGTTCGACCACGGACTCTGTTCATCGTCCTCGACGATTGACAATCTCCATTGATAGGACTGGGCCCAATCAAGATTCCAACCTGATGGAATCTCATACTCCCCGTTGGTTAGATCAAAGCCACTGTTGGAGCGACTATCGGCACGGAGTAGGATGGAGTCGCCGAATCCGTATTCGGCCAATTCGATGATGGCTTCGGCTCCCAAAACGGGGTCCCAAGTCAGGGTTGGCGTGGTTGTGCTCTGCAATTCCCAATTGACCACATCCCATGCTGCACTGTTGAGCGCGGGTGTAATGTTAGTCGCCACAGATGTAGGTGTCCCATCACCCCATGAATATCGAATATCGAGATGTGGACGATATGATAGAGGTTCATCACCAGTAGCGATTTCCATTTCCTCGCCGGCCAAACCTTCGCCGGTGAGGATGAAATCTAGATCTCCAGTATGTCCAGCGTGAAGATATGCCTGAACATATGAGGTCGCATCGAAAGACAGGGTCGAATAGGATTGGTTTCCATTCAATGTCGAAAGGAGGGCGTTCTCAGAAATATGGTCAATTCCTCCCTCTCCCCAAGCGATTCCGTTGCTGCTGTTTACATAATTCAGTTCCTTGAAGACATGGCCTGTGTTTGAGTCCATCATCCAAGCCGAAATCATCGGCTCTCCGGTTCGATCCGTTCGACGGACGTTCAGAGTCGCCTCCTGGATAGTCACATTGTCGTGAATCGGGACAGTTTCCATGTTCACTTTGATGAAAGCGTGCATTTGCCCTTCGGAGCTGTCATTGGAGTGTCCAATTCGCATTCTGTAGTCGTCGTTACCGTTGTACGATGAATTGCCATCCATGACCCATGTATCGTGTACTGTGCCAAATCCAAGATTCACCGTGTCATTTCGCAGGTCAATCTCTGCCTCCCCCTGTCCATTCAATTCACCAATTTCAGCAGGTAATCCGAAGAATCCGCTGACCCATGGTCCTAGAATCGAATTGTTCGCAGAACGCATTCTGAAATTAACCCAAGTTCCGTTCCACAGATTTGCCTCACCGGCAGGGGTGTAGAATTCGTTACTACTCATCGAGAAAACACTGGAGTCATCCCAAGAATTCCAAACTCGAGTTTCATCTTCTACTGAACGGAAATCCTCACTAGATGAAAATTGAATCTCGATATCGCTGGATGAAAGATTGTTCCATGTGATTGTTGGACTGTAATCAGGCATGATTAGCAGTTCATCTTCATCTGCGATGATTTCACCATTTTGGGGTCCTGCAATCAGAACACTGCCCTGAGATGGAGCAACCCCCATGGTATATTCGAAATCGATTGTTGGACGTCGTACGCTCGAAGGGTGCTCTGCAGAGGCGCAAAACACCGGCATTCCAACACCTGAGATGACGATACTCATGTTACTCTCCCCGTTTCGCAATGCATCCTGAACTAGAGAGGTCAAATTCAAACTGAAAATCCTGTATTGGTTGTTGGATGTAACTGAAACCATGTCACCAGGTTCCCAATGACCACGATCCGTACCGACACCATCAGCACCAGATACATTCCAATATGTGCCAGTATCACTGACATTGTGAGTGGCATTTGCCTCGTCGAAGTCCGTCAACAATCGAGCCGGGTAGAGAGCAGTGTCGCCTGCATCCAAAACAGATAACTTTTGACATCTGAGTTCAAGAATAGCCTCACTTACAATCGCTGTGGATGGGAGAACGCCGTTTGCATTCAACGTCAGAGGGATGTTGGCGAGCATCCTTGCATTTGTGAACGATGGATAGTCCCCCACCAGAAGATTGCTAGCGCTTCCATAGGTGTTGGAAGGTTGACTAGAGTTCGTCTGCGTATCATCTGACAGTGTATCACTGGCACTCATAAATCGAGTCACTGGAGCCTCGTCCAAGATCGATTCATTGTCAATTACCTGTATCCATGTGCTGAATATCATCAAGCTCACCATCAGGATGGCTCCCGTGGTTGCACTCCAATTCCTCGCTCCGCTAGTCATGGGCCTCGCGCTAGGACGGACCCAACTACTGTTAATGGGTTGCGGTTCATCGACCATACTACGTATGGTCAATGATAGACGATGTTTACAGGGAAATCAGGGGATGGGATAGGTTCATTGACGCCCGTCGGAAACAGGGCCCCGATTCAGATGGCGAAAATGTGGGTGGAGAAGCATCGCCCCCAAACAGTTCGTGATATTCGGGGGCAAACCGCCACGGTTGAACGCCTTGCTGCCTATGCAGAAGGGGGGACCTTTCCACACCTACTTTTTGCAGGGCCCCCTGGCACGGGTAAGACTACGGCAGCGCTGGCGTTGTGTTCAGATGTATTTGGCGAGAGATCTAGCGAGAATCTGTTGGAAATGAATGCTAGTGATGAAAGAAAACTAGAGAGCATCAGGACCAAGGTCAAGCAGTTTGCACGCACCAGCCCACTCGGTGTCGAATTCAAAGTCATCTTTCTGGATGAAGCCGATGCATTGACGGCGGATGCCCAGGGTGCTCTGCGGCGAATCATGGAACAGTATGCAGAAACGTGTCGGTTCATTTTGTCGTGCAATTATTCATCAAAAATCATTGAACCTATTCAATCCCGTTGTGCAGTGTTCCGTTTCCGGCCACTCGCAGATGATCAAGTTCGAATGCAAATCCAAGCCGTCTCGCAAGCCGAGGAAATAAAATTGGATGAAGATGCATGTGATGCCATCGTCCATGTTAGTCTTGGCGATCTCAGGCGAGCAATTACGGCATTACAAGTCAGCGCAAGTTTGGATACGCACGTTACGCGAGCGCTCATCTACGAAACCACGGCAACAGCGCCTCCTGAGGAATTGCACGGCTACCTTCTCGCCTGCAAGGAGGATGGTTTCCATCCTGCACGAAGACGTCTGCGAACCATTTTGGACAATTTTGGATTGGCTGGAACAGACTTAGTCAATCAACTTCACCGGGCTCTTTATGATGCAGAGTTCCTGAGTGAAATTCAGAAACTTGAGATTACAGAAATGATGGCGCAAATCGATTTTCGCCTTGTTGAAGGCGGCGGTGAAGCGCTACAACTTGACTCGATGACGGCATCAATCTGTGCGAATTTATCTGCCTAATCATCCCCAAGCGGGAACTAGAAGATCGGCGTGGTCGCGTGTTGCATCTTCGCATAAAGAGCCAGCTTTTTCTCGCAGACGAATCTCATGTGTTTGAGATTCAATTCGAGAGCGTCGTGAAGCGCGAATCATCGGAGCAAGTGGTGTCCAGCAGAGTAGATCCGCTGCCACACCCATATTTCTCCGAATCACCCGATTTCCCAGCGATTCCATCATTTCAGTCAGTCTTTCCAGTGTATTCTCGTTCAGCATTTTGCATCCCTCTGTAAATCAAACAGGTGAGGCCACCGGTCTACCTTCGTTCGCATGAGGGAGCAAGACTTTTGAAAGTGAAAGTGGAGCAGTGCCACGATTAGAGGCGAAAGTGAACATCAAGGAACGAGGGTGAATCGCCAAGTGTATTTCTCTTCCAATTCCCACGGATCGCCAGTCTGTGATAATGTGATTTCAATGGTGTAGGTCGCTCCGCTTGAAAACTGAAAATCTCCAGGGAGTTCGAGCAAAATAGGTACATCGTTTGGTTTCTCCACCACTCCCGAAACATTCGATGAATAATTGTCCCAATTGCCTTTCATTGATGATGAGGTCGCAGTCCAATTCAAAGCTCCACCAAGTGTAGTTATATCCACACGAACCTGAACATTGGTTGCATCGAGATTATCGCGAACTGCAAAGGCTAGACCCAACCGTCTTTCACTGAGATTGTCGCCGATGACGAGGTCGTCAATCTGTCGATTCCAATCAGGGTCATCGAGGTCGACGAGTTTGGTATGTTGGGCGATTTCAGGAGGAGATATGTCTGCCAACGGGGGATTGACGAGAATGAAGCAAACGGCAAGCCAAGTGAATGTGTAAAGGAAACTAGCCCGAAACCAATTTCCATAGGTGTAACGATCGGCATATTTACTCAATATCACCCTATGTAATGTTGGGATTGTCAGTATCAGGAACAAAGGGAGGGACCACAATGCACTGGCGGGTGCATCGATTGCTGGCATTATCACATATCGCATGACGGTGCCAATGATGGTTGCATAGCAGATTACCAACCACATCGATGCTGTATCGGCCTTCTCTTTGATGACGTGGTCGGCTGGATCAAAAGGTTCAGTTCCAACCTTTCCCCCAGGCCTCTTCTTCTCCCCGTCTCGGCCACCGCGACGCTTGTCACTGGCCGCAGCTGCAGCCATCGCAGTAGAGAGGTCGACCATGGTTCCCACCCCTTCGGGGTGCAAGACCGCCTATGATGGGTTCGGCATGACGAACTGAGCAATGGGTTCCATAGGTTAGGCCACGCTCAATGATGATGGTGCCGGGAACGGGGCTCGAACCCGTGACCTTCGGATGTCTCAGACATTTCGAGGTTTATCGCGCTCATCTCTTACCTTTGCAGGTTGTCCTATGAGTCCGACGCGCCACCAACTACGCCACCCCGGCAACGGAGTGTTCCACCAAACTAACGAATATGAGGATATCCATTCAAGCGGACCGTTCGGTTGAAGGGATGTCTGGTCCCCCAACACCGTATGGGTAACCCTCAGAGTGGTGATCGTGTACGCCTAACAGCGAGCACCCCCGAGGGCGCAGTCACTCATGAAGGGATTCTTCTCGCACCGGCTGCAAGTGGCCATATAACCGTCAAATTGGACAATGGTTACAACGTCACCTTTGCAGAAACGGAAGTGTCCGATATTTCACTCCTCGGTGCAGCGGAATTGGTCGAAGAAAAACTAGATTCAGGGCCACCAGAAGACCCGAGTCTCCCAGAGATTTGTATTCTGCATACAGGCGGAACAATTGCTTCTAAAGTCGATTATGTTACAGGGGCTGTTGCTGCAAGATTTGAGCCGGAGGAACTGCTCGATGCGGTTCCAGAACTGGCCAAACATGCTAGAATTCGAACCAAGAAATTGGGCAATATGTGGTCAGACGACATTCGGGCACGCCATTGGAACGCGATGATGGTGGCAGCCAAGGAAGCGTTTGATTCGGGCGCGGTTGGCGTAGTCATTACCCACGGCACTGATACAATGCACTATTCGGCAGCGGCGGCAGCATTTGCTTGGTCGGGCGGCGGAGGACGCCCTCCGGGTCGCATCGTGTTCACGGGTTCGCAAAGAAGCAGCGACAGAGGATCTACAGATGGAACGGAGAATCTGATTGCAGCGGTACATTGGGCCGCTCATGGGCCCGCACCTACAGGCGAGAATGGAGATACAAGTGTCATCATCATGCATGCGGGCAATGACGATGGGGTTTGTGCAATCTTACCAGGTTGTTCGACACGGAAATTCCACTCTAGTAGGAGAGATGCATTTCAGGGAATCAACGCCCAGCCACTTGGGACAATCTCGGTGGGCCGAGGTGGAGAATGTGAGATTCACACGGATGCTCAAGCAGCGACTCGCGAAATTGCTACCGAGCCAATCGAATTTGATGAAAGTAAGAGAATATTGCAACTCGTCGCTGGTTCCCACATGTACGCGGACCAAATTGCCTTGGCTTCAAACTATGATGCAATTCTGTTTCACGGAACTGGGTTGGGGCACCTGCCCATTGAAGATCCGAATGGAGACAGTCCAGAGAATGTAGCAATGCGACAAGCTGTGACTGATTATTGCGCAAATGGTGGCGTTGCTGTAATGACCACACAATGTATCCATGGCCCAATCCATATGGATGTTTACAGCAAGGGAAGGGAACAACAGGATTTGGGTGTCCTTGGAAATCACGCAACAACGGGTCCTGATGCTGCATTAGTGAAACTGCATTTCTTGCTCTCCACGGGTCAAGATGTGCAATCGGGCTGGGATGCCAATCTATGCGGAGAGAATACCTCTTCAATTTTCAATTGATAAATTGATTTTTCAATTGGAATTTTCAATTCATTGTTGACCGCTCTCATGAAAGACCGCTCTCCTATGGAGAGCGATATGGGCGACAAGTCGGAGGATTTGGCTTGGCGGCGTCAACAGGCTGCTGCGGGAGGGGGAATGTCGCGCCTTGAAGCGTTACGATCCTCCGGGAGAGCAACAGCAAGGGAACGCATCGATGCTCTATTAGATCCAGATTCATTTATCGAAATTGATGCACTGATTACCCATCGTAATCGAGATGACAATATGCACATGCACCCTCAATTCGGAGATGGTGTAATCGCAGGCCATGGTAGCGTCGATGGGAGAAGAGTGTTCTGCTTCAGTCAGGATTTCACTGTTTTCGGTGGTTCGATGGGAGAAATGCACGCCAACAAAATTGCCAAAGTTGTCGAGATGGCTGAACGAGCCCGTGTCCCCATTATCTGTATCTGGGACGGTGGTGGACAACGGGCACATGATGGCGTACATTCCTTAGCTGCCACGGGTGAAATGCTGGATTACTTCGTGTCATGTTCTGGGCGGGTACCAATGATTAGTCTCGTATTGGGGCCGGTCGTCGGAGTTTCCGCTTTGGCCGCTGCATTGGCTGACTTCGTGATATTAGGCGAGGGTTACGGGCAACTGTTCCTTTCCAGCCCACTTGAAACAGAAGAGACCGTAAGTGGAGAGATGACGACTGAAGAGGTAGGTGGCGCCCAAATGCATGCTTCACGCTCTGGAATCTGTTGCCTCACTGCAAGTGATGAGGATGAGGCCATGGAAATCGCGGTTGAATTGCTCTCGTTCTTCCCTGATTATTGTGGGGCAAGTCCTCCGCACCTCGATTCCGGAGACCCCCACGACAGAGACTGTCCCGAACTCTCGACAATCGTACCCGGCGATAGCAATCGGCCATATGACATGGTCAAGGTCGTACAAGCAACCGTCGACGATGGTCATTTTGTCGAATTATTTCCTCTCTATGCCGATAACATTGTCATTGGTTTGGCAAGACTTGCAGGACATTCAGTCGGCATCATAGCGAATCAGCCAAAGGTACTCGCCGGTTGCCTTGACATCGATGCAAGCATCAAGGCGGCTCGATTCATTCGAACCTGTGATGCATTCAATATCCCTCTACTTTCATTTGTCGATGTGCCTGGATTCTTGCCCGGTACTGTACAGGAATGGGGGGGCATCATACGCCATGGTGCAAAGATGCTCTACGCCTATGCTGAAGCCACTGTACCGATGATGACGGTTGTCACCCGAAAGGCATACGGAGGAGCATATCTTGCCATGTCGTGTAAACATCTTGAGTCTGATTACAACGTTGCATGGCCAACGGGTGAACTTGCAGTCATGGGGGCTGAAGGTGCGGTGAACATTATCCACAGACGTGAACTCAAAGATGCGGATGATTATCAAACAAGGCATGCGGAATTGGTTGAGGATTACAAGAATAAATTCGGCGATCCGTATGTGGCAGCAAGAAATGGATGGCTCGACGACGTCATCGAGCCGAACGAAACCCGACTCAGGTTGATTCGTGCCCTCAAATCACTCTTGACAAAGCGTGTATGGCAACCACCTCGGAAGCACGGGAATATCCCACTCTAATCGTATTCCACGAGTTCAACTTCAAGGTCAGAGAATTCATCCGCTTCCCTCGAATATGAGGGAGCAGGATTGCCTAACATTTCTTCCATATCATCCTTGGACAAAGTTGCAATCATGTACAACCCAATGATGGCGACGACGCCGGCGACGACGATGGCGAAAACGACCCAGATGGAAAATGATTCAATACCACTCTCGACTGTGTCTACTGGTGAATTGTCGCCATTTGTTGAATTAGATGCAGGGACCGGAACGGTGTGATAGTAGATCTTCTCTTCAGTCCAACTGTTATTTTCATACACTTGGACTTCAAGACGATGGGCACCTGGGTACAATTCACTCATGCTGTTTGAAATGGAACATTCCCAATCATGTGGATTCTCTAAACTTGGATCACTAGCTGTGCAATCTGCAATAAATTCGGACCAAACAAGTCCATCCCATCTTGTCCTCACGGTCCACGGCGTTTCGTCATCTGGATCGTGAATAGCGACCACGAAATCGGCATCAGCATCGGTTTCCAATGGGCCCCATGTCAATTGAATGGGGTCATTGACTTCGGAGACTTCGAACTCGATTGGACCCGTTGAATTACCGTCTGCACTGGTCACTGTCAGGTTCCATCCCGCAGACAGGCCTGACCAATCAGAAGCAGGAACAATTCTCAGGACATTGGACAAGATGGTGACTGTGAGATGAGAGTGGTTGCCTTCAATTTCAAATTCAACCGATTCGCCGTCTTCATCCCATCCAAGTTCAGAAAGGGGGATTTCAAGAGGGGTGTCCTCAACCAATGAAACCCGTGTTAAGTTAAGACGTGGCCCATCAGGAATCGGGGCTACATTGACAGTGAATGTTGCAGCGATTGGAGCACTTGTTCCATCGCCGACCCAGACTTCGATTATGTTGATTCCATGCCAGTTGAGTTGGGGTTGGATTGCGAGATTGTCATTTGTCCACGACAGATCCAAGCCACCAGATGTAGAGGCATTGATGATGGTTGCATTCATGCCTTCAGGGTCTTCAAAGTGAGATGTTATCGAAACCGATTGCTGCGGGCTATCTTCATCGATATTAAGTTCAGGAATATCGGCAATCTGCACTACAGAATCATCAATGGGGAATACGTTAGCACTCAAATTCAGGTGAGTTGAAAAGTTGGTATCATATCGATCATAGATTGTCAAATTCAGGATTTCTGTTCCGTTCCATTCTGCTTCACCCGTGTGGTCGCAAACAATTGTATTGGCGTCCAGATAACAATGCATTTGATGGGAACTTGGAAGATGAGGGAGCATTTCTACAATTAGAGACGTACCATCGGGATCAGTGACAAAATCTGAGAATGGGATACTGGCACTCCCGTGCTGGGGAACCTCGATGACCGGCGCCGGAGAAACCAGCGTTGGCTCACGATTCTCCCGGAAGAATCCCAATTCTAAGTAGGACGGCATCCCGTACCAATTCACTTCGACTATCAGGGTGCGATTGCCCGGCGGAACTCCTTCAGTAGATACTTCGCAATCGGTCGCAGAGGTGTTGCCGTTGTCTACAGAACTTGTGAAAGTCCCAGTGGCATTGATTCCATAGGTAGCGAAATCCATTGGATCCCACCAATCTCCACCTTCGTAAATCGTACAAAGAATGGTTGTCCCTATTGGGAGTGCCCCATTTCGGTGGGTCAATTGTGTATTGACTGAAACCACCCGCCCAGATAGACCTTCCATCTCATTGACATCTGAAGAATTGGATACCATCGGCATGAATCTAGCACCCCTGAGGTCTTCGTAAATGTATGAAATTGAATCTGATGGGTTCTGCCAGTTCACCTCACGGTTCGTGGCGTTCAACCACTGTGAATGTTCACCTTTCAGCATGAGATCAAGATATGGTACGATGTGTTCGTTTGCATGGTTCTGTTGTTCTTCAGGTTCGATTTGGGCATTACCATCATTGAATGATTCCCAAAATGTGGTCTCATCCTGATATTGTACATGATTTGCCCCAATAACGGACATGTAATGCCAAGGAATTGCATGATTGGCCAACCAAACATCGACATTCGTATCTGCTTTCGCAATGTCATCCATTGTCCCGGTGAGGTAGAGGCCCATACCTGGGTCTGGTGATTGGCCCAGATAGGGTCTAGGGACGTTGGTGTTGGCATCCTCAAGTCCGAGAGCAATCAGCGCGGTGGGTGGTGGATTGGATATGAATCCGTTCCATTCTCCAGTCATTAGGAGTTGGCAGGTGGCTGCTTGCTTGGCGCCAACCCCATGTCCACCGATTCCCCAATGGTCGAGATCGAAGGCATCCTGCATATTTGCGGGATCGCCTACAAGACTCCCGTTCTGATTGTTGTACACCAACCGATACCACAGGGCCAGAATGTCGGAACATTGAGCCATAGTATTGTCTGAATTCCAATCAGGAGGCAGTACGATGATGATGTATCCAGATGTGGCAACGGTCTTGCCCAGCCAATCGTACTGATCACTGGATTCGCCCTCATCTCCAATCCAGATTAGAAGAGGGAAGGGGCCAGAGGTGTTGTCAATCGGTTGACCTAGCCCAGATGCATTGGATGGGTAGTAGATTTGTCCCCAGTGGGTCTGGTTATCGTTGCCGTTCCACACTATGGCCTGCCATCCCGCAGGCAAAGAATCGATTTCGTGGGTATCACTGAAACTTTCTGCTCCTGAAGTGACCCCAGAAAGAGAAGAAAGGAGTAAGAGTCCGGACAACGCCAATGTCCGCCGAATGGTCGCCATCGCCCCCATGGGGTTTGTCAATTGACTTGAAGTCAACCCTATTCGGTTCAATCCGCCCTTAGGGCGGATTCCATGGCTAGAAGACGTGTCATAGTCAAACCTAGGCCAGGAAGTAAATGGGCTGCTTCTGGGCAATAGAGACGTGCCCAAGCTTCTAGATGCTGGGCGGCGAGTAACCAACGTCCGTCAAGGAGTAATCCAGATTCGTTCTGTTCCACGACCCCACTGATTTCTTGTGAATTGTATGATGAAATCAAGTGTATATCAGCATCGGTTGAATGTGACGAGTTAGGTTTGCCAGCTGCGATATCAAAATCGATGAAAAGGCGTGGTCCGATATTGTCGGCAACTGCGTCACCATCAATCAAGTGTTGAATCCATGGTCCTCGTTTATCGAGAGAACGTCGGCCACCGATGGACCAGATTGAACCGCCAACTGCAGCCCATGCAGCGGCACATGAACGAGCTGACCCCCCGCCCCCAACCAAACACAGGAGTGGGGCTTCTACACCCTTGGCTTCGAAATCAAAACCAAAGTGACGAGCGATAGCGACAAGTCCGCCACCGTCGGTCCCCGCACAAAACCAATTGTCACCGTCCCATCGAAGTTGATTCACGGCCCCATTTTCTAGACAATCATCTATTGGATGGACGCCCGAACGGGGTGAGAGGAGATGTTTCAGTGGACTGGCAAGAGAAATCCATGATTCATTTGCACCTCGTCTGGTTTTGACACGTTCGTGGGCTTCGTGAAAAAGTGTATCTCCATTCGGCACATGACTAGAATGGGCCGCCTTGACATCAGACATCACTTTAGATGAAAGACGTAGAAGTCTAGATAGAGAGGAGGGTGTCGTTGGATCTCCATACAATCTATTGATTACTTCTTTTTGAGGGCGGTTTCGGTTTACCCAAGCCCATGCCATAGGCGAGGTTACATCTTCTGAATCAAGCAAATTCATCTCTGTGAGGTCAACTTCAAGACCAGCCTGTTTCAGGTGAGTTGCGGTCAGAGCAGCAAGAACGGGAGAAAGTGAATGCCGAATGGGCCGCCCGGCCACTGCATATCGAATTTGCATGCTACCAAATTAGCCGTGCCCCCACTCCTTCACAAAACAACCGGATGCGCACCTACGGTGCGCCAATCCCATGAATGCTTGAATACCGGAAGCGTTCAGCCTGTCCATGGCCACTGACTTGGAGATTGCCCACGAGGCCTCAACCGCTCCAATCGAAGAGATTGCGTGGAAGCTTGGAATCGGGGTTGAAGAACTCATTCCAATGGGGCAAGGAATGGCCAAAATTACGTGGGATGGGTTGAAATCGAGATTCGATCGACCTCGTGGTTCCCTCATATTGGTGACCAGCGTGAACCCCACGCCATTCGGTGAAGGAAAAACGGTCACCACAATTGGCTTGACTCAGGCACTCAACCGTATCGGACAGAATGCTACTTGCACCATTCGAGAGCCCAGTATGGGGCCTGTGTTCGGCATCAAAGGCGGTGCGGCCGGTGGTGGTTACAGCCAAGTTTTGCCGATGGAGGCCATCAACCTGCATTTTACTGGAGATTTGCACGCAGTCACCAGTGCACACAATCTTTGTTCAACTATGCTGGACAATCACATCTATTTCGGAAATGAGTGCGATGTTGACACGAATAGGATTCTCTGGCCCCGTGTCATCGATATGAATGACCGCGCGCTTCGGAATCTAGCGATTGGATTGGGTGGCCCTAAGAACGGAGTGGCTCGAGAGGAGCGCTTCGATATTACGGCAGCATCAGAGGTCATGGCAATTCTAGCCCTCGCATCTGATTATGCAGATCTTCGACACAGACTTGGAGAAATTGTTGTGGCCGAAAGCCGAACAGGATTCCCAGTTAAGGCAGATGACATCGGGGCTGCCGGGGCGATGGCATTGTTGCTGCGCGAAGCGTTCCTACCTAATCTTGTGCAGACCATTGAACAAGACCCCGCTTTCATCCATGCGGGACCCTTTGCCAATATTGCGCATGGAAATTCTAGTATCATCGCAGATAGAATCGCTCTCGGAGTCGCTGATTATGTTGTTACTGAAGCGGGATTCGGTGCAGAGATGGGCGCTGAGAAAATGATGCATATCAAGGCCACAGCAAGCGGGATTGCCCCCGATTGCGTAGTGGTGAACGTCACCGTACGCAGCATGAAGATGCACGGCGGGGGATTCAGTACTGGCGGAGGTAAACGACCTCGTCCAGAAGAGATAGCAAAGGAGAATGTCGAAGCCGTTCGAATAGGTGCTAATACGAATATGGCCAGACACATTCGGAATATGTCGAGATTCGGAGTCCCTGTCATCGCAAGTGTCAACGTATTCCCAACGGATACTGATGCTGAGATAGAGGCACTCTTGGATGAAGCACGAGAAGCGGGCGCATCGGATGCAGTTGTCACTAGAGTTCATTCGGATGGTGGCGAAGGAGGGGCTGATCTCGCTCGGGCTGTAGTATCGGTATGTCAATCCCACATAGCAGAAGGGCGTCCATTTGAACCACTGTTCGGGCCCAATGCACCCTTGGAAGAGAAGATACTGAGAATCGCCACCAATGTCTATGGCGCCGCGAGTATCGACTTGGCACCAAAGGCGCTGAATGAACTCAAAACCTTGCAAAATTGGGGCTATGGTAATCTAGCAGTATGCATGGCCAAGACACAGTACTCATTCTCCCACGAAATGAAAGAATTGGGGGCCCCCAGTGGCTTTACTTTACCCATCCGTGAACTCAGACTCAATGCTGGAGCAGGATTCATCGTGGCCATCTGTGGAACGATGATGACAATGCCGGGTCTTCCGCGCATCCCTGCTGCTGAGAACATGGACATGGATGAGGACGGAAACCTGCTCGGCATGTTCAGATGAGGGGTTTAGATGCGGGTCGCTGTCATTCTCACACTGTTGATGGTGTCGTCATCACTAGCAGGGTGCCTTGGCGAGGAAGACCCGGATTATTCTGGGTTTGAAGGTTGTACAGAGGAAGATTTGCAATGTGAAGTCGAAACGCCTCAGGAAAATGAAACACAAGAGGAAGTTGCTCCACCTCCTACCGATTTGGTATTTGCCTCACCCGATGGGGTGGAATTGCGTGCAGCACTGTATCTCCCTGAAAGTGAGGGCCCCTACCCTGTAATCATGTGGATTCACGGCGGGGGTTGGAGGCAAGGAGATCGATTGGTCAGCGGGAATCATGCTACACAACAGATTGTTGAATTTGGGAATTGGGCTGTTGTCAGTGTTGAATACCGACTCTCCAGTGAAGCGATTTGGCCAGCCCAATTGGATGACCTTCTGGCCGCACTGGATTGGATACAAGAAAATGCTGATTTGTACAATCTCGATGCGGGTACGATTGTGGCGTGGGGCTCCAGCGCCGGGGGGCATCTTGCATCCATGCTTGCAGTCACCCCTGATTTGAATATCACAGCAGCCATCGATTGGTTTGGCCCCACTGATCTGAATGTTCTAGCCGATCAGGCCATTGGGGCAGAGGATGATTACTCAGCCGTAACGAGTTTGCTAGGTTGTGATCTCGGCGAAAATGGAAGCGGATGTGAAAATCAATCCGTCAGCGCAAGTCCTGCTCTTCTGGTCGACAATCAAACAGTTCCCATGTTGATTATGCATGGTACCGATGATGAGACCGTGCCATTCAACCATGGCACCATTCTTCATGACGCATTGATGACTCCTAACTGGTATGTTCCCGTCGAGGGAGGAATTCATTCGTCCCATCCATGGCAAGAGGGTTTTGTTGTCAACATTGTGCGTGAATTCTTGGACAATGTGACGCAAAATTCGGTCGGAAATCAAACGATAATCGTTGATGCGGGGCCTTTACCGGGAACATGGGAGGGTGAACTGCTTCCGAATGTGCAAGCCGCTGCAAGGCCGTCACAGGGAGAATGGATGGTGTGGAGATTATGGGATCATCTCGATGCTGAATGGGACAATACTTCTTCGGCAGAGGATGATTGGGTACTCATTCAATTCGCCGCAACGGATTGTGGGCACTGTTGGAATAGTGCAGAGTTGATGAGTGAACTCCATACACAATATCACGAAGATGTGACATTCTTCACCTTCATCATCAACTTCAGTTGGTCTGATTCGAGTCCACAAGAGATTGCCGCATTCCAAGATGAAGCCGATTTCTTTGGATGTAACAACGACAACAACAATTGCATGGAACGACCGGGTGAACCACACAACTGGACGTATGTCGATGACCGGCAATTGTACTGGTTCTCTGCATTCCATATGCAAGGAACACCCTCATACGCAATCATTGCACCCAACGGAATCGTTCAATGGCACTCAGTACAGAGTGAAAATTCGGTTTCAGACGCGTTGGCAGAACTGTTTCCAGAGGGGGGTTGAATTTGCAGAAGAAAAAGCAAATCGAGGATGGAGTTCGACTGCGTGTACAACATGAAGATGACCTCTGGGCTTTGGCACAGATGATTCGACCGGGTTGCAAAGTGGGCATGATGGGATTCCGCCGGGATCAAAGTACTGGAACTCAAGAATCGGGGCGAGCAAAATCGGCAGACAGGAAACCGATGTGGATTGTTCTGAATACAGAATCAACAGAATTTCAGCCGTTCACAGACAATCTTCGAATCCACGGAATCATCATGGAGGCGCCAATCGACAAAGGTAGCCATCATACGCACGCTGTCGGCCCTCGCGATGAACTTGAGATTTCTTGGGCCGGAGGGATTTCTGAATCCGATCGCAGTTTGTTAGCGGAAGCGCTGCAGGATAGTGGACGTGGGAGAGTCGCTATTGCAGTGGTCGAAAGCGACGAGATACTTTTGTTTGAGATTGCCCAGCATGGCATGCGTCAAGTCGGAGATACATTCACACTTAGAGGCGGAGGGAAACGTGAAAAGAAATCCACAGAGGTTCGCAACGCCTTTCTGGCCAAGGTTGCAGACCAAGTATCCAAAGCGGTTTCAGCTGAGATGCCCATTGTCATCTGCGGACCAGGTATGGCCAGGGAACAGTTCGAGTCCTTGTTGAAAGGAACCGGTGTCGGCCACCGAACACTGAATATCGCTACCAGCATTGGCGGTCGTGCAGCAGCCAACGAAGTGATGAGAGAGGGGACGGCAGATGCTGTGTTGGGGGAATTTGCTATGGCGAAGCAGGTCAGACTGATCGAAGAAGGATTGGCACGAATCGCAACCAATGGAGCGGTTACCTATGGACGCAAGGAGTTGGAAGAGGCGGTCGCTCAAGGTGCGGTCGAATCCCTCGTGATTGAAGCGGGAATGTTGCGAAGCGAGGCCTTCTGGGCAGATGCTGCATCACAGGTTCGAGCAAACGGCGGGGTGGTCGTTCAGGCGAGCGCAGAACACGACGCAGGTGAGCAACTGATGGGCCTAGGTGGCGCCATCGGGTTGTTACGTTGGTCTCTAGACTAATCAGCCCTGAAATCCAGGGTAGTGCTGAGCCGTGTACTGAGATGCACTCTGCGCGTCATATCCTTGTGCGAGAAGACTACTGTAGTACTCCTGTGCAGGATCCGGTTGAGCCACAGGCGCTGCTGCCACGGGTGCTGCCATCGGCGCCCCCACCATGGGAACTGCCCCACCAGCCGCAACCACGGGTGTACCGACCATCTGTCCGCCACCGCCGCCTTGTACGACGACTGTCTGTGACTTGTCGTTGATTGTCAGGCCGAAGATTAGTCCGAAGATGAGGAAGCAGCAACCGAGTCCGAAGAAGCAGGTTGAACCTGCAGCGGCGAAGAAGCCACCCAGTACTCCACCTACATCACCTAGGGCTTCTCCAAATGCCTTGTCATCATACTGAACCCAGCATGCGGTAGCACACGAAACAGTAGCGGTACCGTTTTCGTATTGGAATGCAGCATCTCCAATTTTGACGAGGTTCTTGCTACCCTCTATACGGGTCATGTCGCTATATTCGCCTTCGTCGTTCCATCCAGTGTCGCAAGCATACCAGAAACTGTTGTCGGAATTATCGGTATGTGTTACAGTGAAGTCAGTTGGTGGATCTGCGGCGTGATCATATTGTTCACAATGGTCCCAAACATCATCTTCATTGGCATCTTCAAGAGTTCCTTCAATAAACATCGAGAAACCTAGTTCGCCTTCGCCATCATCGTCTACAATTTCAACAGTACCACTGGTGACTCCCTCCAGGGCCCAGTAATTGTCTTCGAGATCATCGACTGAATCACTGACAGTCATCGAACCCCAGGCGAACATACCGCCACCAATCAATACTAGAACTAGTCCAATTCCACACAGAATCTTGCCACTTGCATGCATGATACTGCCTCGGTGCTGCACTTCTTAATCTCACCGTACTGAGCCTTGAGGCAAAGAATTGAGGATTGATGGCGCGTAGGAGGGGTATGCAAGCACCCCCGGGTCGGGTCGTCTGCTTCGGCGAAGCGATGCTACGGACCTCTGAGGATTTGGAAAGTCCAGGGGGTTCCGAGTACAATGTCGCCTGTGCCTTGGCTCGACTCGATGTGAGTGCATCATGGGTGAGTGCGCTCCCAGAAGAACATTGCATCATCGACAAGGTCGCGTTGGATTCAGGGGTGCATCTAGATGTTCGACGTTCAAATCACACGGTGGGGACTTACATTGTTGAACAAGATGAGGGTACTGTCGAATACGAACGCTCAAACTCTGCCTTCGCCCACCTCAAACCAACTGATTTCGATTGGAGAGGGCTCCTCACAGGCGCGCGCTGGCTGGTGATGAGCGGCATCACGCCCCTGCTTGGCGATGGTCCACGTTCGGCATGGGGCGGGGCTCTGACCTTTGCTGAACTCGACGGAACTCTCATTGCCATGGATCTGAACCACCGACCTGCATTGGGTACAATCGAAGAGTTGTGGGGCATAGTTCGGCCAAGAATGCGCATGTTCCACGTACTGGTTCTCTCCCCTGATAGTCTTGCCAGCATTGCTGAAATCGAAGGGATTTCGCGGCCCGGCAGTTACGAAGAGAACATTCAGGCATTGGCTGAATTAAGACGTAGATTTCTCATTCCCCATCTCTGCTGCACATTCAAGCGCCCGGAGACGGATGGAAAACAGAAGCGTTGGTCAGTGGTCGCGCATGCCTTCGGAATGGATTCGACCGAGGATGATGCTGTCATCCATTCCCCCATTGAGAATCTGGGTGGTGGTGATGCTTGGCTTGCAGGATTCATTGACGCACTGAGCGAGCATGGGCAAGGTCCGGTATCGCCTCTGATTGGTGCGCTTCGCGGGGATCTGCTGGCAGCACTCTGCCAGAATACTCGCGGTGATGTTTCGATGGTCACGCGTGAAGAACTCGATGAAAATGAATCGATGCGGAAATTTATATCTGGAAAAACCCGATGGCTCGAAATCGCAGGCGAAAGTAGTGATGAGTCAAGAATTGAATCGGCAATGAATCGGCTTAGAGATGCTGGCGTCATTGCAATTCTTCGTGGGCAAAATCCCGAAAGAATGCATCGGCGGGGCCTTGCACTGGCGCAGATGGGGTGTACTGCAATCGAGGTGACATTGGACAGTCCAAATGCACTAGAGGTTGTCAGGGGTTTGCGCCAGGACCTAGGTGCGAATGATGTAATCATCGGCGTTGGAACTCTTCTCGATGTAGAGCTGATTGACCAATGCGTCGATGCAGGAGCTGAATTCGCCCTTTCACCCACAAACCCGGATGGAATGATTGCGAAATGTCACGAAGCAGGTCTTCTCGCCGTCCCAGGTGTGGCCAACTCCGACGAACTTGATGCTGCTCTGGCAGAGGGTGCACGAATCGCCAAACTATTCCCTTCTACCGATTGGTCGCCTGAAGATGTGGCCTCAGTTTCCACCCCATGGATACCCGTGGGGGGAGTAAACGAGGCAAGTGTTTGGCCATGGATAGATGCAGGTGCTTGGTGTGTAGGGATGGGGGCACATCTTTGTGGATCCGACCTGGATGAAGGTGCGAATTATGAGGGTTGGTTGGAAAATGAAGAACATCGGGCACGGGGCATATTCATGGAACTCCAACGCCGCCGCAATGATGCGTGACCACGATACGTTCTGCTGTCTGCGTGCGGTGTCCACCGCGTTGGCTTCTCCTTCGTGTCGAAACCGATGACGGTGAAATCGGCTGGGGTGAAGCGATTGGTGATCTACACGAAGAGGTTGAAAGCGCGCTAACGGCGATGGGTGAGCGAGTCGTTGGCAGTAGTATCCACGAGATTACACGAACCATCGAAACACAACGAAAGACTCGATTCTGGAGAGATGGCCCCGTATTGGATACGGCACTCTCGGCGCTTGAGATGGCACTCTGGGATCTCAAGGGAAAGCAACTCGGCGCATCGGTGTACGATTTGCTAGGGGGTCGCGTGCGCGAGCGCGTGCGCGTGTACCGAAATATGTGGGGGCGAAATCCCGACGAATTCGCAGAGTCTGCTCGTGAGGCAGTGGCTCAATCCATGACTGCGGTTAAGGTCAGTCCTGCTGGACCCACACCAGATGTTGTTTCCAGAGCAGGACTCAACGACATGGTCGATGTGGTCCGAGCCGTACGTGATGCTGTTGGACCCAATGTTGACCTTGCGGTTGATTTGCACGGTAGATTGACGCCTGCCGCATCTCGCCGAGCAGTCCATGCATTGGCTCCGTTCGACTTGTTCTTCATCGAGGAGCCGTGCTTGCCTGATGGAAGTCCCTCGCACCTCGCCGATCTGCGCGCCCTGCGTACCGCACAACCCATCGCCATCGCCACAGGTGAACGACTGCGAAGCGCTCACGCCTTTGCTCAGCACCTATTGCCTTCACCTGTTGTGGATATTATTCAGCCCGATGTGAGCATGGTTGGTGGCATCCGGGCGACGATTGAGATTGGAGCCATGGCAGAGGCTGCACAAGTCTCCATGGCTCCACACTGTCCCTATGGCCCTGTACAGTTCGCTGCATCCATGCAGGTAGCGGCGGCAAGCCCTGCTCACCTGATTCAGGAATTCCAATCCCTAGGTGGTGCTGGTTCTGGCGGAGGTACGCCCGGAGGGGGTCAAAATTGGGCATTCGAACTCATCGCTCAGCCATTCATCATCAAAGGAGGTCATGTCGATGTGCCAACCGGACTTGGACTTGGCATTGAGGTTCTGGAAGAACGTATCGAAGAACACATGGACATGTGGAACCCACATCCGCCTAGCGTTTGGACACATGCCGATGGCAGTCACGCAGAGTGGTAATCAACTCAGCATTGTTTCTGGATCTCGCCCGCCAATCCATGCTAGAATAGGTGTGGCAATTAGGATTGGGAAGCCGAGCAGCACGCCGATGGCCTGTCCATAATCATGCGAGGTTGTTGTAGTCAATGAGGAAACTTCAACCATGCCAGAGTCAGGATCGGTTGAGGGCAAAATCAGATGATATGCGGTTACATTCACTCGGAAATCTGCCTGACCACCGTTGAAGCAAGATGAACTAGTCATTTCCACCTTCAGATTCCAACTTCCTCTGCCATGCCCCCACCAAATTTCACCCACTATCTGATCCAATTCTATTCGTAATTCTTCTTCTGATGAAAATCCTGTCAAGTTGGGGCCGACCGCATCGAAATCGATTTGCATATCGCCCTGCCAATCATCAGCAATGAAGTTGGATTCATTTGTGCCATCCGAAAAATTGCCACGGTCGGGCATTGAGAATGTCGTTGTCCACTGTGGGTCGCACACCACGATATTAGCTTCAAGTGCAACGCTGAAAAATCCTGCATATACGCCACCTTGAGTAGTGGGTACATCAATCGTTGCCATCACATTCCCACCCACTCCAATATTGGCAATGGTCTCGAAGGTGATGGATGTGTCATTCCATCCAAGCAAGTCCCAACTCTCCTCGGTTTCCTTAGATTCCCAATTGAGCAGGACGAATGGGCCGGTGAACAAAGCCACAGAGAGAATCAGGCCAGCCATTGCCGTTCCAAGGGCCAAACGTCGACGTGAAGATGAGTCAACTGCTTCAACACCCCACGGCATACCTGCCAACTTGGTTTGAATCTTGGAAATCTCCTCACGGATGTCAAGTACATCTTCGCCGTACTCATCACCCAATTTGAGCTTGTGAAATTGGCTGAGGCCAATCAATGGCCCAAGGCAAGCCAATAGGAAAATTAGCCAGTACGCACCGCCGGTCGCATAAATTAGGAATACACCGATACCGAACCAAATGAACGTAGCCGCCACCGCTTGTGTAGTCTGATACAGCGCCATGTGCGTAGGACCAAGACGAGGATCGCTGACCTCAGCCCAAGTGGTGATGAACGTGAAAATCAGCCAATCTGTGACAGTCAATGTCGGCATCCATAGGATGAGCAGAACAATCTCAGGTGCACCGATGAGCATCAGTACGGCGAGGCCAGCATAACAGACCACTGAGGCTATTGCCGACAAGCGCAAAACCTTGGCTCGACCATAATAATCGGACAACCACGGGCCAAACAAACCGAGATAAGTGGCGAAGATGAAGATGTTCGCCCAGAGAATGGCTTCACTGGCATCGAACCCAAGAACATCCCGCATGTAGAACATGAACATACCCTCAAATCCATCACCGAGAGGAATAAGGAAACAGAGTACTAGAACAATCCACGCTGTTCGTGTTCGCATTGCGGCCAGAATACGATTCAGGGTTGAGCTGGATTCAGGGAAATCCAAGTCTACATTCTCAATTGCGGCCTGCAGGGTCTTGGCCGTTCTGCGTTTCTTCTGAGCCCTCGGGCCTCGAATGGCTTCGCCTTCTTTGAGAGCCAAAGTGATGGCTACGGCGAAGACGGCGGTGATCATCGCGGTAATCAGTCCAACCATCTGAATGGTGCCCCAATCAGTCGATGCGCCATCGACAAATGGACTGGCTTTCGATGTGAGCCAACCCATGACGAGCAAGAGGATGTGGCCTCCACCTCGATATGCGAAATTGATGCCTGAATTGAAGCGCCCCAATTTGGGGATGCTCTCCGCCATCATTCCAGCAACAGCCTGTTCAGCGAACAAACGAGGAATGAGAGCGACGAAAACGACACCGACGAAGAGCCAAGTCGCAGTTCGAACATCGAGGAAAAGAAGCGGGATGAGCAGGACGATGTGCAGAATAGTGCCGAGTAATATCCAACTGCGACGACGGCCAAATGGCAGTTTGACGAAACGCTCAACGGGCTGTGCCCAGATTAAACGTAGAAAGAAAGGGATACGCAGTAGCATTATTGCAATTGCAATATCCTTGATTGGAAGTTGGAACTCATTGTTGGCAACCGTCCCAATCCAAAGGCCGACGAATGCGTACGGTAGCATCAATCCGAGATAGAAGATGATGACCCAAGCATCTCGGAAGAAATCGCTCTTGCCAATGTCGACCCAGCCAGTCTTGAGTCCTCCCGAGGGTACGATTTCGGCCTCAAGGATGTCTGACATCACGCGGCCTACGGCCGCGTTAGGTCATGATGTTGACGATTGCCTAAGTTGTGATGAATGATTGGTCATCTGTCCAGGTCTGACCGTTTCCATTTTCACCGACCACGCGCCAATGATATGTCTGGCCACTCGCCAACCCACTCACTGAATGCTGCCAATCGCCGATAGTTGAGGTTCCGACATTAGCACAATTCGTCCAACTCAATGTGCTGTTGCCTCCATCGAATAGCCCCCAACAAACGGTCAATGTCGTATTCGTCCCGTTGTCATAGATTTCCCATTCAAGATCGGCGGCATTGTTGCTGATATTTGAGGCATTAAAATCGCGGAAAATCGTATCATATTCGTAGACCCAACCACGAAGTGGATCTGTGTTCCAAACCGGAAGGTGGTCGACAGCATCCCAACTCGACTGAATAAGTGGGAATCCCCATGCTTCAAGATATGGCATCAAATTATGACCAGTATTCAACGAAATTTGAATCGCCCATTGGTTGAATTCTGCCGAATCCCCGGAAGGTTGGCTGGTGTAATTGTAGTAGTATTCTTGGAAGGCGGCGGTGAATGGTTCCCAGCCGAATTCTTCCTTGATTTGTATGTGTGTTTCCAACGCCGTCCATACTGACCAAGACGATATTTGAGCGCCATTGTTGAAGTAAGTCTCTGTTCGGCTCTGTCGGCTGCTAGGCGACATTGCACCGTGTCCAGTAAGCCCAACCAAATCTTCCATCAGTCGCATCGAGTATAGGTTACAAGTCGTCTCTGTATTGCCGGGCAGTGTAGATGACATCCATTGGTGATTATGCCCCAATTCGTGGAACATCCCCCAATCTCCATTTTCATACATGTATGTTCCATTCACAACGCCGGCAACGCTCGCGGTGTGGGCCATGAAGGGGTAGCCGCTATGCATCCATCCAGCACTAATCTGTACATCGAATACAGCGCGCTCAATTCGAGGCCATGGTGTGTAACCAGAGAGATTGTGTTCCATCTGTAAAGCGGCATCCCAGAAATCCATGGCATAATCTGGATCATCGAGATTTCGAATGTAACTGGAAGGCACGGTCAAGATGAAGAAACCCGAGGAAAGTTCCGCCAAAGGAGCTGGTGCATGACGCAAGGATGTTTGCCAATCACTGAGATTCGTAATCCCATGTTGATACCAGGGCATCTCGACTGCATTCTCTATTGTCACATTGAATTCACCAAGAGTTGAGCCAGCGGCAATTGCGACATAGATGGTTCCTCCAAACGAATTGCCGACCTGCATTGAGATATTGTCAACATACCACCAACGATGGATCTGTGGGTGGCGATCGAGTGTGGTTTTCCCCCACAGGTTATCCGTGTGAGCGCCGACAAGGACATACACGTTCTGATTGACGATTGCTGACGGGAAAGTGACGTTCACCACATCTCCGGGTGCGGCATACAGTCCTGTACTCATCCGCCCGTGTGAACGAGCACCTGCGTAGCCAAAACTTGAGGGTAGGCCGGCGAAATCACCGTCGATGGAGAGAGTTCTGTTCAAACGTGGGGCTGTAGCGTTCACAGGACCGGGGAACGAGGATGATGAGGGGTGTGCAGTCAATTCGTCAACCGGTAACTTCTGCATCAGTTGCTCTTGGATGTTGAGTAGAAGATCGTCGATTTCATCGGCATTCAAGGTATATTGATTCTGTGAATCGATATGAAACCAGCCTGTTGTATTAGATAGTGCGCGCACTGCACTCCAATAGTCGGTAAAGTCGAGAGGCAGATTTGAGGCGCATAGGTTCACTGTATTCGCGACATTGTCCGCATCATCACCAGTCAGCATGAGTGTGCCAGCGAAGTGCTGTTGCAGAAGTGGTAAGGCACCATAAAGCCGGTAATGGGGGCCAAGATGTGCATCTGTGACAATGGTGGTAGTATAGATGTTTGAAGTGGAAACCAGAAGCCCAGTCGTCTTGGCAATCTTGTTGCCAGGATAATTGTGAGGCCCATCGCTATTCGAATAGGACCAGTACCATGCATGACCTCCCATAATCAGGCCACCACCATCGGTCAACCATGCCTCGATCTGAGCATTCTCTGCATCAGAATATGAATTCCAGAACTCGGTGACGAAGCAATCCAGATTGTGTAGATCGGCTGGTGTCGCTGAACTGATGACAGAATATCCCTCTGAGAGTAACGTGTCACTCCACCCATTGAACGAGGATTCCAAGCCGACGCGCTGGCGCCCATCGCAAACCCAGTCGAGCGTGTTCAGGCTGAGATTGCCATGTGCCCCGCTGGTCTGGGAGACCATGGCCTCATGTCCATATCCAACGATTCGCCCTTGTCCTGCGTGCGAAGCAGAAACAGTGGGGCGATCCAAGCCATCGAGTCCAACCGGAAAGGCCCATTCGCCGAAAGGAAGAATCAGAGATGGATATGCGCCGCCATAGCTAACACTCCCTACGGACCTAGTCGTGAGTTCATCATAATCGGCCTCGAGATCGTGGATTGCGAATGTTAGGTTCACACCGAGTGAGCCGCCGCTATTGTTGGCCCATATTGTGTGAGTAGTCCATGCGTGGCGGTCAATCGCTCTCCCGGGAGGCGTTCCACTGATGGTGCCACTCGAATCGATGGAAATGCCATCTAGAACGGGGTCCATCGTCCATGAGAGAATGGGGGCGCCTCCATTGTCGACCGGGAACACTACGCTACGGTTGGCTTCAAGAATAAAATCGGTGGCACCCCAACTCAAATTTGAGGGGAAATAATCGGCAATTCGCACTGAGAGGATAACTGAGAAATTTCCTCCCGTATTGATGGCCGATACAACATAATCCCCCCATGGAATCAAGGTATCAGCGGAACCATGAATTCGGCCTGTAGTTGAATTGAAATTCAGGCCGAGAGGTAGTTCGGGATTGATGCCCCAAGAAATGGGAACACCTCCTGTAGTTTCAGGCAACATGTCGACGGTGTCATTCATCCAAATCATGTCGAGAGGCATTCGGGTGTACGCTATTGATGATACAGGAGAATCATTGACTGTGATGGTAAGAATGGAAATTGCTCCGCCACCTGAATTGTTAGCCCAAATAACGTGGGAGGTCAGTGAATGGAGTTCTTCAGGGATTCCGGATAATCGGCCAGTGGATGCGTTGAGAATCAATCCATCGGGTAGAGGGGGATCAACTTCGAAAGAGACGGGAAATCCCCCAACATGGGAAACCAAGAGTGGGACAAAGGATTGGTTCAGCGTCAATACAAGTTCAGTCTGGCCCCAGTGTACATTCACGGGTGGTTGGTCTATGACAGCCAATGTAACGCTAGCATTCACCGAACCTCCAGAATTAGTGACGGACACAGTGTAAACTGTAGCCGGTTGCAGGTTGAATGCGACACCCGAAATTGAGCCGTTGAGAATGCTCAAACTAAGACCCAATGGCAACTCTGGCTGAATCATCCAAACGCCCTGATCCCCTTCAATTTCAGGGGCAGGCATGAACGCAGGCTGGCCCTTCACAAACACCCATGCCCCCGGCCCTACATCGATGTTTGAAGGAGGGTGTTCAATGAAGGAAATTGAAAAATTGAACCAATCGTATGAAACAACATTTCGCGCTTCGACGATGCAGTCAAGTATGCCGACATCTGATGCAAAGAAATGAATTGTACCATTTGTCATCACGAGTACACTCGGATCATTGCATACAACATGCCAATCACCCCCTGCATCTCCATCGAAAGCAGGTTCCAACCAAGCACCATTCCCAACAAACATGTTCTCAGGAACAGGGTAGGATAAATTCGAAAGTGGGGTTAAACATTCAAACTGTCCTTGTGGATCTCCTTCGCTTTGATTTGAAATCATGATTTGACCGTCTGGACACGAGGGTTCAGGCTCCGGCTCCGGCTCCGGTTCTGGCTCCGGTTCTGAGTCAGGCGGCAAATCGTCGTCATCAGAATCGGTCATTCGTGCTTGAAATACGCCGGCACTCGCAAGTCCACCAAAAACAAGCAATGCAACGAGCAGCGCAGGCAGCAGTCGATTAGGCTCCGAGGACACAGTGCGCGCATGAAGGCGGAGGAGATAGCATTCTCCCTTCGGGCAACCTCTTGACCTGTGGCGGCTTCGAGAAAGTATGCGAGTGGCGATTACCGGCGCTGCGGGCCTCATTGGGGGCATCGTTCACGATCATCTTTCGTCGCTAGAACATGATGTCATAGGCATTGATCGGCCACTCAAAGACTGGTTAGAGGCCGGGCGTAACACGGATGATGAGGGGGCGAGGGGTCGTGTCGCCATCGAAATGGATCTTACTACGGTCTCGGATGAAGAATTGAGTGCAGTACTCGAAGATGTCGATTGTCTCATTCATCTGGCCGCAGATGCCAATCCTTCGAATGATGATGCCTCGATGATGAGGAACAATATCGAGCCCACAACGGCCATGTTCCGATGTGCAAAGGCATCGCAGGTTAGCCGGATTATCGTTGCTTCCAGCGGATTAACGCAAGTCGGCCTTGAGCCCCTGTTCGCAGAAGGTGGTCCGATGTACGGTCGCCTGATTAGAATCGAAGATGGCGTATCTCCGACATCGACATATGGTGTCTCGAAAATCTATGCCGAAGTGTTGGCTGAAATGCACACACGACTACATGGAATTGAGACTGTTGCCGTGCGTATTGGGACTGTGATTCCTGACGATGCCGAACATTGGCGAAGAGGAGGGAGATTACAAGCGACCGCGTTCTTGACCGAAGATGTTCGAAGATTTTTCCAAGCTGCGGTCGAGAAGCCGCTGGATGGACACCTATTGACTGCAGCCCAATCGGATTCCCCGGGGAGGTTTCTCGACCTTGAGCCGGGCTTGTCTATTCTGAATTGGTCGCCGATTTCTTGGCCGGACAGTGCAGAGAACCTGCAATGAACCCGCACGGCCTCCGCTTGCCATGCAAGACCGACTCACCTTAGGTATCGATGTCGGGACCAGCGCTACCAAGGTACTCTTGCTCAAGTCCGATTCTACATGGGAAATGCATGTCTGGCCCTCATCCGAAGGCCTCTGGGACAACCTTCGTGAATGGTTGGGTCCACGAGGGCTGCGGATTGAAAGAGTGGGGATTACAACTCACGGGCCATCAGCAGTCGTTCTGCGAGACGGAGAACTCTGTGGACGAGTTATTCCCTGGCAAGAACCGCTCCCCGATGGATGCGAGGTACCGCCTGCGGGCAAGCATATCCTTCCCTCGACACGTGCATGGGTTCCTGCAAGGCTGGCGCAGTGGGAACTTGAGAATGGGCCAGTGGGCAACGGAATAGCGGTCCAACTCAAAGATTTCTACAATTGGCAATTGACGGGAAATATAGCAAGAGATAGTCGTTCGATGCGAGGATATGTTGGCGACGGTCATTTCCATCTACCCGAGGATGTCATAGGCCAGGTATCCAGACAAGGCGCCGAATTGTCGGGTATCACACAAGGAGCAGAGGTCATCTGCGGATGCGATGATCTAACCGCAGGCGTCATCGGCCTCGGAGCTTCAGAGGGTGTGCTGTTCAACCTTGCAAACACTAGTGAACACGTTGGTCTGATTGGCGGCAATCCACAAGAAGAGATGAGTTGGTTGCCCCCTATCGGTCGATTGCCCTCGCTCTGTTACAACGCCACCTCGACGAACGAGAATACAATCTTGAGCGATAGAATACTAGCATTCGAGGATGTTCGCAGCAGATTCCCTGATGGAGAAATGTGGATAGGAGGAGGGTGGGCCATGAATTCACAATTGGTAGAATCGCGCGGAGCGATTTGCAAGGCTGGCCAAGAAGTTAGCGCGCTGGGTGTGGCCAAACTGGCTCGCCGAAAACCCATGGCCGTCATCTTCGGAGCAGGTAAGGTCGGTCGCGGTTTCCTAGCCCAACTCCTCAACCGTGCAGGATGGGATTTCTCACTGGTCGATTCGCACGAAGAAACAGTGAATACATTGCGTCAACAAGAGGGGTGGGATGTGTACAATCTCGCGAACGAGACCAATGAACGCCTACAGGCACGACAGGTCTGGCATTTCGATGATGATCTCGATGCAGCACTCTCTGGGGCCAATCTAATACTCACTGCAATGGGCGCGAATCACCTAAATCACTGGGCGCACCAGATTCGCAAACCCCTCTGCAAACGGTTGCGAGATGGCGAAATAGACCTGATTCTGGCAGAGAATCACCCTCGTCCAGCATCCGAAGTTCGTGAAGCGCTTCTCGACGGGGCCGACGATGAAGAAAGTCGGCTCATCCAGACAAAACTCGGGATTGCTCAGGCACAGGTACTGAGATCCTGTATCGAGCCGACTGTGGATCAACATCCCCTCACCGTACAGGTCCAGGACCATTGGACGCTGCCACTGGATGGAGATGCCCTGAGAACCGATGTGTCAATTGAGGGATTTGAGAAGAAACCTGATTTTGAACGGGAACTCACACGCAAACTGTTTACCTACAACTGTGTCAATGCGATGGTGTGTTACATCGGTCATCTTTCAGGATATGAATGGCTTGCAGATGCTGCGAATGACCCTATGATTGCAGAATTGGCATTGCAGGCGGGACGGGAATCCTCTGCTGCACTAGTTGCCGCATATGGGTTTGAAGCAGAAGAGCAAGAAATGTGGTGCAATCGAGCTTTGGCAAAGTATCAGGACGAGTCGATACGTGATCCAATTGAGAGGAATGCGCGCGACCCAGTTAGGAAACTCGGCGCAACAGAACGTCTACTCGGGCCGATACACCTCTGCATAGAACATAATCTTCCTCACCAGACATTGATGATTGGAGTGGCTGCTGCGCTCCGATATCCGGGTGCGAAAATGGATGAAACTCTCCCTACGGGAGAGGCTGATGACAGATTGGAATCTCTCCTTGCTTCAGAATCACTTTGATAGGTAAGCGGAAACCCAGCGGCAGCATGGCTCCCCCGGATGCATCAGAAGATGAAGACGAGGTAGCAGAGGATTCTCCCCGAGGACCGCCATCCCGTGGACCCCCTACTAGTAGGGGCCCTCCTCGGGGGCCACCGGGACGTAGTCCATCGAATGGTCCCCCTTCCGGGCCTCCAAGTGGGCCTCCAAGTGGGCCCCCGACAGGACCTCCGATGAAGGGTCCCCCGGCCGACGCATTCCAAACTTCTGAACCAGAGCCTGAACCCGAACCTGAATCTGAACCCGAGCCCGAACCTGTTGAGGAAACACCGAAGAGGCGAGGGCCACCGAGTCGTGGGCCCCCCGATCGAAGGGAGGCTCCTGCACGTGGGCCCCCTGGCCGACGAGGTCCCCCAACAAAAGAAGCAGTGGAAACAGAACGAGGAGAAGATTCGACATTTGATGCCGCACTTGCTCGAATGACGGGAAAAGAAGGAGAGGTTATTGTTGACGCTGAGGAATTGGCGGCACAAGAAGCCGCTGAGGTCAGAACAGAAGCGGCACAAGAAGCCGTGGCTGCAACTGAAGACAGTGACAAGTGGGAGGAGGTCGCGGAAGAGGAAGAGCCTCTGCCCGAAATTGAACCCTTGCCGTTAGAAGCCGCAGAAGGGAGTCGATATCCCAAACTCAAGAAGGCCAATACGGGTCGCCTCAAGGATGCACCACTCAAAGGGCATATCGTCCCACACACACATTGGGATCGAGCTTGGTATCTTCCTTTCCAGAAGTATCGTTACAGACTTGTAGAATTAGTTGACGATTTATTGGATTTAATGGAAAACAATCCAAAGGCGTACCCTTCGTTCGAATTGGATGGACAGACTGTTGTTCTCGAAGATTATCTGGATGTCAAACCGGAGAACGAGGGGCGAATTCGAAAATTAGTCGAAAAGGGTAGGTTGAATATTGGCCCATGGTATGTTCTACCAGACGAATTCATCGTTGGTGGTGAGGCATTGGTTCGCAATCTCTTGATGGGTAATAGAACCGCACAACGTTGGGGCGGGCGATCCGAAGTCGGATATGTTCCTGATCCCTTTGGTCACGTCGCACAATTGCCTGCGATTTTGAATGGGGCTGGCCTAGATTCATTCATCTTCACCCGTGGCGCAGGACCTTGGATTCAGGAAGCTGGAGGTGTATTCAATTGGTATGCAAGCGATGGTAAATCAAAGGTGCTCGCTGTGCAACAGGTCCCCGATTATCCCAATCTAATGGCTTGGGGATTTGAAGACCGTCCACTCGACAGAAAGGATGGGCTCAATGTTGACATTGATACGGCGATGGGTAGAATGCAGCGCCTACTGGACAAACATGAGTCCATTGGATGGAAACCCGATGTCTTGCTATTTGGACAAGGGAGTGATCACACACACCCTCAACCAACATTGCCGATGTTGATTGGAAAGGCCAGTCAGAAATTCAACGGGCAAATTAAGTTCGAACATTCTTCTTTCCCCGCCTATATCGAGGCTCTGAAGGGTTGGCTCGGTAAGAAGAAAATCTTCCGATATCAAGGTGAATTACACTCAGGTTGGGACCGTAATATTCTCTCTGGAGTGTTCAGCGCACGATTGTATCTCAAACGAACTAACGACCAGACGATGCGAGTCCTGAGGGACCGTGTTGAGCAATTGAGTGCCATTTCATGCGCGCATGGTGGACGATTCCGAGGGGAGCGACTGGATCTTGCGTGGAGAGAAGTACTCCGTAATCACCCTCATGATGACATCTGTGGATGTAGCGTTGATGAGACGCACGATGACATGGAGGTTCGCTTCAAGCACGCGCAACAAGTGAGTGCGATGCTTGAAGAAGATGTTCGGATGGAACTTCGGGAACAGATGGATCTCAGTCACGATGATCGGGATGCGGTGCCGATATTGTTGCACAACCCACTCGCCAAGGCTTGGTCTGGTTCATTGATGATTGATCTCGCTGTACCTAAATTCCGCTGTTGGTTGGATCATGGCTTACCCGTCAAGATTCTGATGGCTGCACCTTCGGGAGACTGTATGATTAAGACATCTGGACTACAGATTACGCCCAAGTCTTGGGATTTGCACGTTCACGACGATCGGGTCTCCAATGTGGAATTGCCACGAATAATCGGACGCATTCATGTTCATCGTCTTCCACCTGGGCTTTCTGTCGCCCATATACTGCCTGGGCGAGGTAACCCGAATCTGCCTGGAGAACCTGTCAATCTCGGCGGGGAATTTGGCCGAACTGATTGGATGGACAATGGATTGGTCAGAGTTCTGTTCCGAGCAGATGGGAGATTCGACATCATGGATCATGGAACAGGGCGTCACATCGTGGGCGCTGGCCGCCTTGAAGATTCAGAGGATGCAGGGGATTCCTACGACTGGTCAGCAGGTGGACATCCGGTCCCACAGGCTGAAGGACGCGGGTCCAAGATGGCCGAACGCGTTTTGGCGACGGACGCTCGATTTGCCGACACGGATGAGGCGAATAGAGAAGTGTATCTCACCATCGAACAACAAGATGATTGGACGGCCACAGTTCGTCTTCACGTCGCTTGGGCTTTGCCTGCACGGTTCGATAATGCAACACAAAAACGCAGCGAAGAGATGGAATGGAACACCATTGACCATTACATCACCTTGCGAAGCGGGCATGCTCTGGTCGAAGTGGAGACTTGGGTCAACAATACCTGTGAAGATCATCGCTTGAGATTACACGTTCCAACGGGAGTTGATGCAAAGAATGTGTTAGCAGGCGGAGCCTTCGATGTGATTGAACGGCCTGCCAATTGGCCGCATCACCCCGGCTGGGAACAGCCACATGTACCCACACACCACTTCAGTGATCTGATGATGACCGAAGATAGCAGTGGTGGTGTTGCACTGTTCTGCCCGGGCTCCAATGAATACGAAGCGATGACTGGAGACGATGGGACGACCCTTGCAGTTACATTGGTGCGAGCAACGGGGCACCTCAGCAGAGATGGATTTGCAAGCCGAAGAAATCGTGCAGGGCCGGTTTTTGAAGCACCCGGTGCTCAATGCAAAGGTGCACAATGCACTCGTTGGGGAATCATGAGTTACGAGGATTCCTGGGCAGAAGCACGAATCCACCAGATTGCTGAGACCTTTGCGTGTCAAGCGAGCTTAATCTCGGCGCTACCTAGGCCACATCTAGATGGGGAATTTGATGAAGTCTGTACTGATGGTTCTCGTGGTCAACGCCTGCAACCGATTCGACTTGTGGGTACCGGCCCAATGCCAATCATCGCCTGCCTGAAACCAGCAGCAGATGGAAATGGAAATGTGGTTCGCCTCTACAATCCTACAGATGAGGTGTGGGAAGGGAGAATCGAAACGGACCTGCCGCTGTTCAATGTTCGCGGTTGTGATTTCCTTGAAAATGAAACAACCAAACCACGAATCACGAAATCCGGTTGGCCCGCAAAACTCAATGGCAAGACAATCCGCACTTGGCGCTTCAACTGAGGGCTATTATGCCGGGCGAGGCTGATATTCAACGTTGCTTCGCAACCGAATATGTTACCGCAAGACAGCGATTGCTGGATCGGGCCGAGAAAATGGATCTCGAAGTTGAAACGATGGCGATTGCGCAAAAGGGACCTCACGAAGAGACTCTGTCAACAGATTTCGTTTGGATAGGGCCATCCGATGCTTCGAAATTAATTCTGCATACCTCGGGGGTTCACGGCGTTGAAGGGTTTCCAGGTTCTGCAGCAGCAATGTGGATTTTGGATGGAATCAAATCGCGTGAATTGAAACTGCCAGACGACTGTGCCATCGCCTTTGCGCACATCATCAATCCGTGGGGTATGGCGTGGTTGCGCAGAGTCAATGAGGACAATGCAGACCTGAATAGAAATTTCTTGCCCCCGGGTGAAGCCTACGAGGGTGAGCCTGAGAATTATGCACGATTGGATCATCTATTGAATCCAAAGGGCATGAAAAAAGGAAGAGAATACTACTCGATAAAAGCCGCATGGCACTCATTCAGATTGGGGTTCGCTAATGCTAAGCAAGCAGTGCAAGAAGGGCAATACACACGGCCCACCTCATTGCAGTTCGGAGGGTCAAAACTGGCTGAAGCCAGTCAAAACTTCATCGATTGGTGTGAACGGAGACTGGTACAAACAGAACAGATTGTGTGGATTGATTTCCATACAGGACTTGGGCCCTTCGGAGTGGATTCACTTTTGGTCGACGAAGGTGTGGATGAAGCCAACTTGAAGGAGCGTTATGGTAAACGAATTCAGCCGTTGGATCCAAAAAAGGGAGTAGCCTACAAAATCCGAGGCGGAATTCAAGCAGGTATCGAAGCCAGATTCCCCGACAAAGAATGGACAAGCATTACACAGGAATTCGGGACCATCAAACCGATTCCCCTGCTCAAACTGGCTCGAGCAGAGAATCGGGCTACTCAATGGAGCAGAAAGCCTCCTCTTCGTCTGTTGCAGAGCAGAGAGCGAGGAAATATGCTGGATGCTTTCAATCCTCGTTCAATGAAATGGCGCAAGATGGTTCTACTGCGTTCTAGGGAAATCATCGAGGATGCCATCGTGCATCTGTCGGAGGAATGAAGGGAGCGATTGGTTTCGGTGAATCAGATGAAGCGTGTGGAAGCCCGTGCCCCGGTACGCCTCGACCTCGCGGGAGGTTGGACGGATGTCCCGCCGTACACGTTTGATGTCGGCGGCGAGGTTGTCAATGTTGCAATCAACATCCATGCACACGCCTCACTGGAAATTGATGACGATGGACGCCTGTCGGTCAACTATCGTTGTGACGCACCGGTAGGTTCAGGGCTAGGCACAACCGGTGCAATCAATGTCGCTTTGATGGCGGCGATTAATGGAGCAGATAACGCCGAAGAAGCTGCTTATCAATTCGAAGCACTGCTGGGTAATACGGGTGGAAGACAGGACCAGTGGGCGGCCAAACACGGTGGTTTCAATCACCTCATTTTCATTGGCGATTCTGTAGAAGAAATGCCATTCGATCCTCCGCGCAGCGCAAGGTTCTGGTTGCAGAAGCATCTGATAGTAGCCAACACCGGCATCCCCCATGTTAGCGGTGACCTTCACGATGCCATCTGGGCAAAGTACGCTGCAAAGGACGAGGGTGTGATTGAGGGTTTGATGACTATTCGATTGGCGGCGCGCAAGATGGCACAGGGACTTGCCCAAGATCGGCGAGATATGGTCGTCGAATCTCTACACGATATCTGCAAGGGCGTGGATGCCCTTGACCCGGCACTTCACGATCCATTCAGGGAAGTTGTAAATCCGCTACTTGAATCCAGAAATATTGCCGCTTGGAAAGCATTGGGCGCCGGAGGCGGAGGATGTGTAGCTCTTCTGTCTGGCCCCGGGCGGCAACAAGCAGTAATTTCGGCATGCGAGTCTGCAGGATGGGATGTTCTGGATTGGGATTACGATGACGAAGGTCTGTCTATCAGTGCCAACTGAGTCCCTCGATTGTTGCCGAAAGTGTCGAAATAGATGGTTGAAGAGCATCGACTATAATCGCCGACCATTCGGCCACATCTTCGCTTGATTCAGAACGACCATGTAACAATGGCCATCGACCCATCGACGGGGGCCATAACTCGACAGAGCCGGGCAATTCCAAGTGGAATGGATGGGGTTCAGACGCCCACATCATATTGTTCGCTAGATGAGAGAGGGCCCCTCGCGAAGCGTTGCACAAGGCGACCGTGCGAAGACCGTCCAGACGATTGGGTTCTTCTTCATCGGGTCTGTCAAGTTCCCCAGGGGGGGCGCGTTCAAACAGAAAAAAACCGCGTTTTGTAATTTGTTCGTTCCACCCCAATCCGACGAAAATTGTGAATAGGCTGCGCCACGCATTGGGTGCGCGCACATACCAACCCATTCGATCCGCTTTGTTGTCAATTTCCAGATGCCACGTCCAATCAGGTAACATTGGAGAAAGGCGGGTTCGAATTCGTTCCAGCAACCCGCGGTTGCCCCCTACAGATTCCCCGTCATGAGTAGTGGGGACTCCAATTCGTTCACAGACCCAATCAGCCAATTCTGCAGGCATACAGTCCGGTGAAATGGACCATCGATGGATGCCCATGCGTCCAGGGCCATCGTTCATCTGCGCGCTACTGGTAGTCCAACGATGAATTGAATCAGCATCCTCTCCAGCTCCGAGGATGAATGAAAGGCGGGAATCTTCCAAGCGGATCCCTTTCGCGGTCGTCGTGACAGTGAGTTCGCCTTCTGGTTCGGGACCATGGCCACCATCTAGTGGATGGTCGTCGAAGTCGACCTCTTCCCAGAGGCGAGCGAACAGGCGGCGCTCCATGCGGCGGGGAAGTGGTCTATGCCTTAATCCATCACCGATAGTGGCGCCATCGAATCTTGCATTAGAAGATCGAGTAGAAGGGATTTGCATTCTGCTCGGTTGAGTGGTGCACTTTCAAGCAATTGGGCCCACATCTCTTCTGTCCATTCCGCGAACTGAAGGGCCCAACGATACGAAGACAAGATGAATTCAGTATGCTTGCATTCCGGCAATGCTTCAGCTTCAGTCAGATGGCTGCGCGCCATTGCAGTGGCCAACGCCCGCTCTGAGCGCAGTAAATCCTCCATGCCGTGTTCAACAACCGTATTGGCAATCTTCGCACAAGCACCGGGAACGAAATTGTCATCTCGAAACCAATTCTCAGAAGGCATCCAATGCTGATTAGCAATGATTCGCCAAACATCGAAATACCGGAGTCGAAGAATCAAATCAGAGCTTTTCTCGAACAGTGATTGGGATTCCAGTGGTAATTCATTCATCGCCAACCACTCGGTGAGAATCTCTCCAGCATCACGGTCAGGATTCGTGGTCAATGACAGGGCGGTATGCAGATTCATGTCCGCCCATAGTTCACTCGAAGCATGGCGACTAGACCAACCCCCTCCAATAGGAATAATCCAACTTCCGGCCCAATCCTGAGGTCGGACATTGGCAATACCTGTCCATCCGCGTTCACCGCACTCTATTGGCCCCTGGCTCCACTCTGGACCCAACCAATTTGGAATCATGCCGATGAATTCGTATTCGCGTTCACATTGGAATTCAATCAATCGAGCGGGGCCACCCTCGGGAATCGAAGGATTCCATGGCTGATGGCGCCAATAATCGGTAAGGGTATGTTTTACAGAAACGAAGAATCGAGGATCCCCGGCCCATTTTGTCAGTACTTTTCCCTGTAACATTCGATTCGCATGAACTCCATCTTCTGTGAGATCCCACAAACGCAAAATGCAGCGCTTGCCCATCTCTCTACAAACTACGGACTCTAGCAATTCAACCACCTTACGGCGACGGGTTAGGCCATCCATGGATGAGCAGTGAAGACATTCGCATTCCAACAAATCGACGCGCTTCAAAGCAGAATTCGAACTGTCAAAGGTCTCTCCATATCGGAAGACTAGTCCTCGAATCTGAGGAGTTGATTCAATGGTCTCGCGAATCGCCTGGGCAGTGAGGTCCCAACTCTCTTGGAGACCCGGGCACCCAGCATCAGAATCTGCGGGCAGGGTGAACAAATCATCCATGAGCCAGACGCCTAAGCCCGCATCGATGGCTGAATCAATTCTCTCAATCAATTCTGGCGTAGTGCTGTACAGGCACCCACTCATCTGATCGGAGATGACAACATCTGTGAATCCAAGACTGGACAATTGTTGCGGATTGCGATAATCGGTGGCGAGGCTTTCGTGTAGCGGTGAATCGTGGACATAGGCAATGCGCATCCGAACGTCGGGCATCCCTACATCTCCAGAGCCACCAAGTCCCAACCGTGCTCAGCAAAGGCCGGGGCCGCGCGCTCCATGAATTCGTCGTCTGGAACGAGGCCAATAATCGCCCCTCCAGAGCCTGGCTGTTTCGCACAGGAACCTAGGCTACGAGCCAGACGAACCATCTCTAGATTCACACCTAGGGCTTCTTCACCGAATAGTTCGGTTCGTAAGTCGAAATTCCGATTAATCTCAGTTGAAAGCGCGACCACGTCGCCAGATACCAAGGCTTCCTTGCCACGATGGGCACACCAAGCAAGTTCATTGATGACGCGAACCATGACGGGGTCTTGTTCAGCCCAGCGCCCAGGGAGATCTGCATGGACTTTACCCGATTCCTCACCTTTGCCCCCGTGTGCCAACCACATCTTGGGCAATAGCGATTCGTCCATATGCGAATATGCGCCCCAGCCCCTTCCTACCATCAGTTCCTCGCGGAAATCCATGTGTAACATGCGATTGTAGGCCTGAGGGAGTCGGTCCTGGAGGCCGCCATGAATATCCAATCGGTCCGTCTCGACCTTTAGCACCATGTCGGCCACAGCATGAGGCGGCAAAGCCGTGCCAAGGCCATGATGAGTTAACAGACTACGGATTACTGCTGTAATTGCTGCAGAGGATCCTGCAAGGCCCACCTGTCGAGGAATGTCCGTGTCTAATTCAAGTTTGAATCCACTGGCCTCAATGGCTAAACCGCTAGCAACACAGTCCTCTTGAAAGTGAATCAATGCACCCAAAACAAGACGAGAAATACCATCTTCGGAAAGGTCCGGCTGGTTTTCAGCCATATCTGCTAAGGATTTGTATTCCAACGTCTCACCACCACAAATGATGGTGATTGAGAAATCCCAGCGATTCTCATGTGGTGTGAGTACACATCTTGCTCTCCAGTTTCTCGCAAGGGACGAAATACACTGACCATTGTATCCATCGGAAGGATTGCCGAGGAGTCCAATCCTTGCAGGAATCGAACAGAAAATGGCCTCAGCACCTCTTCGCATGGAGGCTCCACGTTGGTGCAGGGGTATCTTATTTCCCTACACCTTTAGCGGGTTGCATGGCGGAAGAGGATGTTGTGACCTGGGCCGTCATCCCAGCTGCCGGGCTAGGTACCAGAATGTCTGAAAACGCCGTACTGGGCTGCAAAGAACTGATTGAGATTGGGGGCCTGACTATGCTAGAGAGAACCATTCGCGAGGTCGAAGATGCGGGAATCAAACGGATTGTTGTGATTTCCTCGCCGAATAAGCCAGCGATCGATGCAGAATTAGAAGGGAGGGGAGTTGAAATCGTCCATCAGATGGAGCCGAATGGTTTGATTGATGCCGTGAGGTGTGCAAGAAGTTTGACAGTAGGTTTGCCCTGTCTTGTGGCCCTTCCCGACGTTCTATTCACTGACATCAATCCGTCGAAGATTCTCTGCAATGAATTCGATGGTTCGACCCGTTTGGCGGTAGTCCAAGTGAATGCGCCATGGGGTAGGCACCTTTGTGACACAGGTCGTGTGACTGAGATGGTGAAGAATCGGATTCTCGGTCTATCCGATAAACACCCTGATCGAGCCTTTCCCTTGGATGAGATTAGAATCACGGGTCGAGCAATTTGGACAGAAGCATTCTGGGAAGTTGCTGAAGACAACGAAGTGGAAGCACTTCGAATATTGGCGGCAGATGAAATTCTCAGTGCATCATTTGTAAAAACGCCATACATTGATGTGGGCCTAACTGTAGGGTACGAATATGCTCAATCGATTTTCAATCGATGATAATTCGCCCCCCAACCTCAGGGATGACGTACGATTGTTGCGGAGCTCTTTCTAGGATTTCGTCAACGAATATTTGTGGGTCAACCGTATTACCGGGGTCCATTCCATAGTGCATTGGTACAATCAATTTTGGAGTCAAGGAGAGGGCCAAATCCACAGCCTCATCATGTCTAAGGTTGTCATTTCCATTGATGCATGCGAAGACCAAGTCATAGGACGATGCAGCCTGTTGGAATGCATCATGCCAACCAGGATATGGTCGGCTGTCGCCCATGTGGAGGATCGTAGAATCACCAAATTGGAGCACATAACCAAGATACCAAGCCCCTTCAGATGTGATATCCAGTTCCTCATGCGCCGCTGGAATTGCATGAATTAGAATGTCATCAATTTGAGTGGAATCTGAACCCATCATGGGGATGATGCGATCTGCGGCAATTCCCCATCCAGTGAGCAGGTCAATCGAACGATTCGGGACGACGAAACGTAGGTCCGGAAAATGTGTCGCAAGTCGAGGGATAGAGATTGGACAGATGTGATCATCATGCCAGTGTGTACAGAGGACAATATCGGGTTCCGGATGTTGTTCTGGTTCAAGTGGGAATTCTCCGAGAAGTTTGCCCCATCGATCTCCGGCGAATAGGTCGCGCCACCACGGGTCGATGAGAACTAGTGGGCCGTTCTGGAAGCGAACCATCCAAGACGCTTGAGTGAGCCACCAAGCAGCGATTCTGGAGTCAATGGGAGACTCCATCTCTGCTCTCAGAGAGTCGCCCCGATTGACTGGCTGAGTTCGTGATTCGGGTACCTTCCAGTCGCCCATATCGTGGCCAAGAAGAGTGCGACCTTCAGGTTCACCCTCGCGTGGGTACGTCCGCTTGAGGCGAAGCCTCAAGGATGGGAACCACACGTCCCTAGACGATGTCTTGGCAGACACAGCGCACTGCGTTGTTCGTTCTCATTCTCCTAATCATCGCAGGATTACCTGGTGAACTCGAGTATACTGAAGTTCAGATTGAGGAGCCGCCAGCATGGCCTGAAGGGAGTGCTGCCTACGACAATATGGTCTCAATGACACAGTTTGGATATCGCCGAATCGATACTTCGGCAAACGAGAATGCACGAAATTGGATCGCTAGTGAACTGGAGTCGATGGGGTACGATGTCGAACGACAACCGTTCACGACTCAAATGTGTGAGAACTGCGAGAACATCGTCGTCACAATCAATGGGACGTTGGAGGATGATTGGATGGTTATTGGAGCTCATCACGATGCCATCTGCTATTCCCCTCCACCACTCATCGGTACGACCTATCCGACCTGCAGCAGCAGTGGAGCCTATGATGACGGGACGGGTTCCGGTGCTCTACTCGAACTGGCTCGAACATTTTCACAATGGGATGGGGAGCCGATGCACACGTGGAAATTGGCATGGTGGGATTACGAAGAATGGCAAGGCAGCAGCAGCCCAGAAAGTGGGGGCATGGGCAGTCTGCACTTCGTCGAGGAGCAGATTCCTGCCCACGTCAATATCACTTACGTCAATCTCGACATGTTCGCACTCAACTGGCCTGTGCCGACTCCATTGGCCAGCCAATTGACTGGATGTAATGAAGACTACTGGACGCTGTACATGTTCACATCACCTGTTGATGATTGGTCCTATTACGAAGACAGAGGTCTGGAAGTTACCGATGAAATGCAATCGGATGCAGAATGGTTCCAGGCCCATCTCAAGGAAATCAATACCAATCTTTCACACCCAGAAGAATGGGTTCGTGTCATCGATGATACGAAGGGGAATTCAGATCACTACAATTTCATCATGCACAACCACACTGCGACGTGGATTCGGGGGCAGCATCAGTACATCCACGAGGAAGGAGATACCTGCGAGCAAACCCCGAAGCATGCACAAACCGATTCTGTGACCACCGTCAATACAATGGCTGGCGGCAGGAACAATGTCGAAGCCGGTTTGCAAACTGGACTCGATATTGTTGCGACTATGGTTTGGTGGGACTGGGAACCCGAAGAGGAGAAGGATGGATTTAGTGAATTTGTAGACTCAGTTGGTCTTTTATCAATCATACTAGGGGCATCTGGACTGATTGGTTGTCTCATCCTAATTATTGGAGTTGCATTGATATTAATAATCCGGAATCCAAGGAGATTCAGACGTCGTGTTTTGAGAAATTTGTTTGATTGGGCTATACCTTAGAGATAGACTTCCAAGTTGTCTGAACCACCGACAAAGATGGGTTCGTCACCGCGTAAATCGAAGACAACTGGTACCGTTCGATGCCCAGTCAATGCAACGAATTCCATTCTCAACTCTCGATCATTCTGTACATTGACTTCTGTCCATGAAAGTTGCCTCCCATCGAGATATCTCTTGGCCTTGAAGCAATATGGGCAAACGTTCGTGCTGACGATGAAAAAATCTGAATCGGCTCTATTCAGTAGGGCCATCGCACGCTCGCTCATGGTCGCTGGATAGAATGGACCTTCTTGAACCGTTGTCTTTGAACTCTCAGAGTTCCCAAGAACTGGTCAAACCACCGGCGACTATCAATCGAATGTATGAATTTCCAGACTGGGTAATTGTCAGAGTGTAATCTCCACTGGGGTAGGGGATTGTTCCCAGATTCCCAGACTCCTCTGCATTCTGACCCCATTGACGGCCGAGCATCGAGGTTGATTGGTGATCACGTAGCGTGAGTGTGCCACTGCTGGTACCCGCACCCATCTCTGCATCCAACCAGTAAATCATTTGATCATAAGACCCTTGACTGGGGTGGTCTCCGACAAAGAAGGAATCGGTAATCTCGACATCGGGCGCACCCGCCGAATGGTCCCATTCCTCCGCGAATATATCTCCGGCTCGGATGAACCAAACATTACCGGTATGGTTGAATCCGTTACCATTGAGAACCATACGCAGTTGGAGGGAGTCTTCGGAATCGTACCAGATGAGCGAGCCAATGAAACCTGCCCAACCATCATAGGTGTATGTCATAATCTGGCCATCCGTTGAAGTGGCAGACATTGTGGCTTGGCCACTACCTGAACCAATGACTTCAGTAGTCCAATCAATGTCAAAGAGTGTGAAAGTCCAACTCTTCCCTGTTTCAAGTGGGAAATTCAACACGGATTGTGCCTCTCCATTCTCAAAGGCAGAGAGGTTGTCGTGAGTAATGCGTCCTAAGAAGGGGTTGTGATTGAGGACTGCATGGCGCTTCGCTTCTCGCTCACTGGAGATTGCGAGCATGTACGCAGTTCCATCTTCGGCATCATCTTCTGCAACGACGAGTCGGGCGGAGTCGTCTTCCCAATCAGGCGTCGAGAATGTGTAGAGCCACCATTGGCCAATCTGCCATTCAGCTGGTGTTGAGAGATCGGCATCCCCTGGGCCTTGTTCGGGTGCATCTCCACCACCCATACAGCCGGCAAGGCTGATGCTGAGCATCAGTAGGGCCATCAGAGGTGCACGCATGTGTACCTCTTACCGGGCAATTCTCTTCAACGCTTGCTCACAGTGCGCCGAGTTCACCAGTCTTGGTGAGTAGGCCTGCAATCACAACGCTGACGATGCTCATCAACTTGATGAGGATGTTCAGAGATGGTCCACTTGTATCCTTGAATGGGTCGCCGATGGTATCGCCGACAACTGCTGCATCGTGGGCATCATCGCCCTTTTCTGCACCTTCGATTTCGCCTTGTTCAATCGCCTTCTTGGCGTTGTCCCAAGCACCACCTGCGTTGGCCATGAACAGAGCCATGAGAACGCCGGTTGCTGTTGCTCCCGCGAGTGTGCCGCCCAACGCAGCACTACCGAGTAGTACACCGATTATGACTGGGCTTGAAACCGCGACCACGCCGGGTAGAATCATTTCACGTAGGGCAGCCTTGGTTGAGATGTCCACACATTTCGCGCTGTCTGGTTCAACACCTTCTCGTCCTTCAAGGAGGCCGTCAATCTCTCGGAATTGGCGGCGGATTTCTACAATCATTGCTTCGGCAGCGCGACCAACCGACTTCATTGTCATCGCTGCGACAACGAAAGGCAGAGAGGCACCAATTAGGAGGCCGATAACAACCATCGGTTCAGTGAGGCTTAGATCTGCAGCCTCCAATCCAGCACTAGTTTTGAATGCAGCAAAGAGAGCAAGTGCTGTCAGAGCAGCACTACCAATTGCGAAGCCTTTGCCAATTGCAGCAGTTGTGTTGCCAATCGAGTCGAGGCCGTCGGTGATATCACGGACATCCTTGCCAAGACCTGACATCTCTGCGATTCCGCCCGCATTGTCTGCAACAGGGCCGTATGCATCGACCGTCATGGTGACGCCGACAGTTCCTAGCATACCCATAGCGGCCATTGCGATTCCGTAGAGGCCTGCATCTCCGCCACCCATGACGTGGTTGGCGCCAAAGATTGCAGATGCAATCAATAGAACAGGGATGAAGACTGACTGCATGCCAACAGCCAAGCCAGCGATTGCGTTTGTCGCACTACCTGTCTTGCTGGCCTCACCAATGTATGGAATGGCCTTGACCTTGATTCCGAAGACATCTTCAATTCCAGTGTAATACTCAGTGACCAAGCCAATCATTATTCCAACTACGGAGCCAATCGCAACGGCTTGAACAACCGTTGTGTCAAGCGACATGTAATCGAGGGCGTAATAACCGCCACCAATAAACAAAGCAGCACCGATGAAAGTCGTATTTCGCAAGGCTGCTCCAGCGTCCATGTTTTTCATTGCTGAAATCGAAAAGACACCGATAATAGAGGCGATGTAACCGACGATGGCCAATACAATTGGAATCATCAGGTAATCTTCGCCCAGTTCAGTACTTGCTGCTGCAATTACCATGGCGGCAATAATGCTACCCACGAATGATTCGAAGATATCTGCGCCCATGCCTGCAACATCACCGACGTTGTCTCCGACATTGTCTGCGATGACGCCAGGGTTTCGAGGATCGTCCTCAGGGATTCCTGCCTCGACCTTGCCAACAAGGTCTGCACCTACATCAGCGGCCTTAGTGTAAATTCCTCCGCCTACACGCGCGAAGAGAGCAATGGATGAGGCACCCATGCCGAATCCAGCAACGTTATCAACAGTCAAAAATTCTGTTTGTGTGAAGTAATACATCAGGGAAATGCCAGCAAGTCCAAGACCGCCGACGGCGAGTCCCATCACCGCTCCACCGTTGTATGAAGTCTCGAGAGCAGCTGCTTGCCCTCGCTTGTTGTGCTCACCCTTGGGCACGGAACCTTCGGAAAGTTGTGCCAAACCATCTGCGGCTGCCTGGGCAGTTCGTCCGTTAGCACTGGTTGCTGAACGCATACCTGAGAATCCAGCAGCAACACTACACAATGCACCAATGATGAATGCAATCATGGTCTCCCCCCCGAGACCGTTGGAATCTCCACCCACATACAATAGAACGGCAACTGCAGCGATGAAGAATGCGAGCATTTTGTATTCTGCATACAAGAATGCCATTGCACCATCTTGAATTCGCTGTGTTATCTTCGCCACTGTTTCATTTTTTATTTCGATTGAATCTACTTTTTTGAACAGCAAAAAGGCGACTAGGAGTCCGAAAACACCCGCGCCCATGCCAATCATACCAACATCTGTTCCTTCCATGGTTACACCTCTAGTTGGCCGGCCGACCCGCGGCCCCCATATAATACTAGAAGGCGCCTGGATATGGCCCTATAGGGCCATTTCAGGGAATACAGAGTTGCGCGAATGCAGAGAGAAGGGCCCCTCCATCGTGATCTTCCTCGAAAGCAGAATATTCGGCATCATCCATATCGCCATCTGCATGAGCCTGATTGATGACAGAACGACTGGCTTCGGGATGGAACTGAACCCCCCAAACAGGCTTGCCGGCCACGCGCATTCCAGCATTTTCGCAGTGCTTGGTCGAAATGATGCGGCGGGCCCCAGGTGGCAGGCGAGTTACCTGATCCTGGTGGGTAAACAATCCCCTTCGAATGGGAGACAAAAGCGTGTCCATTCCGACTGAAAAGAGTGGGGTGATGAAATCGTTTCTGTCCTTTGAACGCTTGACTTCCCCGCCGAGTGTTTTGCACAATAATTGGTGGCCAAAGCAGATTCCTAGAACTGGAATGTTTGCCTCTACCGACTGTTGCAATACTTGAGCGGCCTCATCCATCCAATCCTCCCACATGCTGACATTGGCACGTGAACCACTACAGATGACAGCATCAGGATTGAGGTCTTCGATGGAATCAGGTGTATCGATTCTTCGATAGGAAATGCCATCTGCTTCCCACTCGTTTCGATATGAGTCTCGATTGTCCAATTGCGGAGTAATTAGCAGACATTCCGCGGGCGCGAAGGGAGCCATAATCTCTGCATTTCCACCTTGACCAAACGCCGGCCTCTCGACCAGAAGATCCAGGAGAACGACACGCGTCATGGGCTGCGTAAAGGGGAACGGGTTGAAAGCCCTCCGCCTGCACCGTCTCACCATGTCTGAGGTTGATCGACAACTCATTCTCGAGAATGTCGGGCCTGTTCAGGCGGTTCTAGATGCCCACGATGGGGTGGTCAATGTCATCGATACAACAGATGGAATCATCATGATTGGATTGGAAGGTGGGTGCACAGGATGTAGTAGTACTCCGATGACAGCCATGCAAATCTACTACGCACTGATGAAATTGGCGGAAGTCAATGATGTAGTGTTCGTCAATGGTGAGTTGCCTGAATATATGCGCACATTCATTGATGACAAGCTCAAGTCAGAGGAGTGACGCACTTGCGGCGATTCTTGTTCGCTGTTTTCGTCGTATTTCTTCTCATGCCCCTATCTGTCGCAGATGATAGTGATGGAGATGGGTATGATAATCCAACCGCGGATTACACAGTTTGGGATGGAGCAGATGCATATCCTGACAATCCCGACATTCACGAACCGGTATTCTCGACGGGATGTGATCCCCCGGTTGCAACCCTTGACTTGTTGGAACCAGTCACATTCACATGTACAATTGGAAATGAAGGACCAGTCGCATTACACGTCATGATTGATGTTGAGGATGATATCCATCTCAGAAATCAATTCGATGCGGCCTATTACGATATCAACTCGGGAGAAATTCTCGAATTACAGGTCACATTGTCTGGCCTTTCGGAAGGGGTTGCCATGGCCAGATTACGCATCTTCGCACGCGCGAACAATTCGTCCAGCCATAGTGTAGATTTGCCCATTGAAGTAACTGGAGAGGAATGGGCTGGTATGAACAGTCACAGCGAAGGAACCAATCCCCCGGATATATCGTTCATCAACCGTCTACTAGACGATTTGTCAATTTGGCTTTCAGACAAGACGCCGTGGGAATTTGATCGGATGCAGGCGGGCATCGTCGTTCTGGTAGGAAGTATCGGACTGATTGGAACGATTCGTCGGATTCAAGCACGAAGTTTGTGGCGGAGAAATATGGACAAGAAAGCCACTGATGATCTACAGAGTGAAGCTCGTTTTGATGCAATTCGTAGAGGTGGGGGCCATCAGCATCACATTGAACCGACGATTCCGAGTAGTCCTGAAGTCATCATTCGGCGGGATAAATAGCGTTCACTCATCTTCCGCTTCGCGATTCTGCTTCATAATCTGATGTGGATTCATACCCTGTGAGATGTTGCGGCCCTTTATGTTCAGACGGGCCATGAATGCAAATGCTAGACATAGTACTGCTAGAGGTTTCGGTAAGTACGCGGAGCCCCACAGACTGCCCCCTGAACTGTCGAGATAAATGAGTGAAACCGCGGCAGACAATGACAGGATGAACATCCCCCATTGGGCACGATCTTCGGCCTCATCATTTCGAGAAAGATTGGCAATGAGAATCCAAAGTAAAAGGGTTGAAGCACACAGGACTTGACTGAGGGTTTCAATCGAATCCATGACTCTTCGATAGGGAGGCAGCACTTCAGCCTGTGCCAAGAGTCAAGAAGGGTCACGTTCCTTGGAAATCATGGTCAAGGTAGCGAGTTGGAGTCTGCCTAGGCCACGGCGAAATGGGCCACCTTTTCACTCCAAATCGAACGTCATCATGGTACTCGAGCAAGTCGGTGTACTCCTCGAATTGAAGGGGGCGAATCCCTTCCGCGTTCGTTCTTATCAAAACGCATCACGAACACTGGGGGCTCTGGAAGAAGATCTGTGGGTTGTGACCTCAGAAGGACGATTGACCGATGTCAAGGGAATCGGAAAAGGGATTGCTGGATTGATTGCCGAAGCTCTAACCGAAGGCACATGGGGTGAAATGTGGGCGCTGTACACCAGTGTCCCCCCAGGGTTGATACAGATGTTGGCCATACCTGGTCTGGGTCCAAAGCGTATCAAACAGTTCCACGAGGAATTGGGAATCGAATCCATCGAACAACTGAAGGTTTCAGCGGAGAATGGAGAACTCCGAGGTCTCTCCCGTATGGGGGAGAAATCGGAGCAGAAGGTCCTCGATGGCATTGAATTGCTCAAACGGTTCTCCGGGCGGCGACGCCTCGATGTGGGCCTGCTCTATGGTGAAGCACTAGAAGCAAGAATTGCGACGATGGAAGGTGTTGAACGAGCGCAATTGGCAGGATCTACACGACGGCGAAAGGAGACGATTGGAGATTTGGATATCGTCGCTGCCGTCTTGCCAGAAGATGTTGAATCTGTGACTGATCAAATCTTGACTCTGCCCGGAGTGGCAGATGTGAAAGGCGCGGGTTCATCCAAGGTCAGCATCATATTGGGCACGGAATTCTTCTCTGAAGAAGTCATGGAATCTGGACTCGATGGAGGGGTTTTGGAGGCATTGGGCGGAGATGCTTACGAAGAAATGGCCGCGCACACGACAATTGATGCACAGATTCGCCTAGTCCCTCCACATGTTTTCGCCTACACTCTGGCCTATTTCACCGGCTCAAAGGAGCACAACGTTCGCATGAGACAGCGCTCACTCGATCAAGGATTACGGCTGAATGAATTCGGTTTATTCCCACTGGATGCTGTAGGGGAATTGAAGGGAATGGAGGCCGCTGAATTTTCCTTGCCTGCGGAGAAAGAATCCGACATCTATTCACATCTGAATCTCCAATGGGTTCCACCTGAACTTCGAGAAGATTCGGGGGAGATTGAGGCGGCAGAGATTGGCAGTCTTCCCGATTTGATGGAGCCATCGATGTTGAAAGGTGCATTTCACAATCATACCACGGCATCAGATGGAACAGCAACTCTGAGTCAGATGGCAGAGGCTGCACAGAATCTCGGGTGGGAATTCCTAGGGATTGCAGATCACAGTCAAATCTTGCAAATTGCCAGCGGACTCAGCCCTGATGAACTGGTTTCACAGGCTGCAGAAGTTCGGGCATTGAATGAGAATTGGGCCGACAAAGGGGTTGATTTCCGATTGTTCCACGGCAATGAATGCGACATCCTCCCTGACGGAGGCCTAGATTATACGGACGAAGAACGGAAAATCTTGGACCACGTTGTTGGCAGTGTCCACCAATTGCCCACATGGATGAAGCGTGATGAAGACGTGAATACGGAAGCACTCATTCGTGCCATAGAGAACCCATCACTAACCATTCTTGGTCACCCCACCGGGCGAATTCTAGGTGGACGTGATGGATTTGCAGTCGATTTACATGCGGTCATTCGAAGAATGGGTGAACTGAACGCTGAGGGTGAACTCAAGGTTGTGGAAATCAATGCCAGCCCCTATCGATTAGATCTCGATTGGCGATACTGTCGCTTTGCCAAAGAGCAAGGCGTTCCCATCTCAATCAATCCTGATGCACATAGTCGACAGGGTCTCAAAGATGTCTGGTTCGGCGCGCAGATCGCAAGAAAGGGTTGGCTTGAAGAGACCGACATCCTCAACTGCCGTAGCGGCTCGGACTTGGAACAACTCCTCTGGTGATGACATGCGCCCACAGATTGTTGCACTTGTTTTTCGCATCGGATTGGTGGTTGGTGCTGGACTTCTCTTCCTCTTTCTGTGGTTTGGAACCGGTACTGAACATTCCCCGGTCGGGTTGATGATTGGAATTACCATAGCGGCATTGGCTGGATTGTGGTGGGCCGAATTACAGATACAACGTGTACTAAAAGTCGCAACGGGGGATGAATGATGGGCGTGGGCAAAGCGATTGTATTCGGCTTGTTTGCCATGATTCCCGGGTCGATTCTCTCACTGATTGCTTGGGTACTTGTCGGACAACCTGAAACTTGGTCCAGTTGGATGTCAATTCCCTGTTATGGTCCCTTCTTCGGTTGCATCGCCATCGGTATTTGGTTGGGAATGAGAAGCGAGGACGATGTGGAGCTGGAGACATGAAAAGAGCCGACAAGGCTCTGAAGATTGGGGCCTTGTTGGATGAATTGTACCCGACAACACCGATTCCATTGAGTCATTCCAGCGCCTACACACTTCTTGTCGCAGTAATGCTATCTGCACAAACCACGGACAAGAAAGTCAACCAAGTCACACCGACACTCTTTGCCAATGCGAGTACGCCAGAGGAAATGGCCGCCCTCGAGGTTGAGGTCATTCAGGCGTTCATTCGGGAAATTGGCCTAGCACCAACCAAGGCCAAGAATCTGCGACGCATGGCCGAACAACTCGTCGAAGGCGGGGGTATGCGCCCTGACTGGGAATATCTCGAGAGTTTGGCAGGGGTTGGGCACAAAACGGCGAGTGTTGTAATGGCCCAATGGTATGGAATCCCCGCATTTCCCGTGGATACCCACATCCATCGTCTGGCTGCACGATGGGGATTGTCGGAAGCGAAGAATGTTGTACAGACCGAGCGGGATCTGAAGGTGCTATGGCCAGAGGAGACTTGGATTAATCGCCATTTGCAAATTATCTTCTTTGGCAGAGAACATTGTCCCGCTAGAAATCATGACCTTGCACAATGTCCAATCTGTGCTTGGGCCGCTTCAAAGAAACGCATCCTTGAAGAAGCCAAGCGTTGAAGTCCAGCGGTCCTTCGGACCGCACATGGGCAACCCTGTAACGCTGGAAGAAGGTGACAAGGCGCCGCTTTTCACAGCGGAGGAAACGAATGGAGAAACCGTCTCTCTCGAAGAATTGCTTGCAGAGAAAAAACGAGTCGTACTCTATTTTTATCCAAGAGATTCTACACCGGGCTGTACAGTGCAGGCATGTGATTTCCGAGACAATATGGGGGTGCTGACTGGAAATGATGTCGTAGTCCTCGGCGTCTCAAAGGATAGTCAGAAATCGCACACGAAATTCATCGCCAAGCAGCAACTTAATTTCCATCTGCTACTGGATACAGAAGGAGAGATTCTCGAACAGTATGGAGCGTGGCGAGAGAAGAAGAATTATGGGCGCACGTACTTAGGAATCTCGCGTTCAACGTTTGTAATCGAGGTCGATGGAACGCTCTCCTACGCCAAGTACGGAGTCAAGGCGAAAGGACACGTTGAGAGAATTCTAAATCATCTAGAACTGGAGTGAAATCAATGACCCAAGGGGAGAGAATCGAACTAGCACAAGGTTCGGTTGCCTGGGGCCCCTGCCACATCGGAAATGGTGCACAAATCGGAGCTGATGTCAGCATCGGTTGTTTGGCACACGTGGGTCGCAATGTCATTGTTGGAGAGGGAACAAGAATCCAAGGAGGGGCCTACGTTGCAGACGGAACTCATGTAGAAGCTGGGGTTTTCATCGGCCCCAATGCAACGATTCTCAATGATCGCTATCCTCCTTCGCGAGATTCGGAAAAGTGGGAATACGTCACAATCGAAGAAGGGGCGGTCATTGGAGGAGGAGCAACCATTCTGCCAGGATTAAGAGTGGGTTCACATGGTGTAGTCGCGGCTGGAGCCGTACTCACCAAAGATCTCCCAGCGGGGGAAGTTTGGTCGGGAAATCCAGCGAAATATCACATGCAGCGTAGCGAATATGAGGAGGCCCGTTGATGAGTAAAGATGCGGTCTGTGATTTCCTACGAAGATGTGTTCTGTACGCAGATTCTAGCATTGACAGAAAAAAGGGACGCGATGAAGACATAGCAGAAATCGAACGCTGGATTGCGTATCGAGATTTCACAGCCTATGCACTATCTGAAGTCGAGAGAGGCGAGTTGAATGATTGGTTCGATAGCGATGGTGGAGTCGAACAGAAAAGAGAAACGTTGCTGGGTCAGGCGATAGGAGAAGGCATTCGCAATGAGTCCGTGGATGCACTTGAACATCCAGAGCGGGCTGAGTGGTTGTCTGCATTGATTGCTCCTCGCCCAGTATTGTTGCTCTCAACAATCAGCGAACAAGGTGTGGCAAATCTATGCCCAGTCACCAGCGTCGCATTGTTGGCGAATACACCACCTTTGATTGGAGTCTCACTAAGTCAGGATCGTTCAGGGCGACCCAGGGATACACTGGTCAATCTCCGAAGTGGTTCGAAAATAAGTGCCATGGTGCTTCCCGGAACATGGGATGCGGCCCTGTTGGTAAACGAAACCGCAGTTCCCCTTCCGCCAGAAAAAAGTGAATGGGGGTCCCTTGATGATGCCATTGAATCTCCGAATGGGTTTCCCCCTTACCACCCTCTATCAGCAGCAGTTCTTGAGTGCGAAGTCGCGGAATTGCATCCGTTGCCAGATTCAGTGGCAACTCTAGCTATCTTACGCGTCCAAAACATTCTGCGTCCAGATATTGGAACAAACCAGCAAATGCCTCCTGATGCGGAAACATGGGGTCCCTTGTTGACTCAATTCGGAATGAATCGGCTCACGAGTGGACCCGATGGAGCCACTTGGTCATTTGAAGTTAGAAGTCATCTAGATTAATCAAGAATTGAGTTGCCACCGAGTTCGTGTGTTTCAGTATCAATTCTAGTCCCTCTGCCTGGGATGAGCAGGAGTCGATTCGAATCATCGAGGGCGAAAACGGGAAGCCCACCATAGTTGGCCATGTCCTGGACTTGGCGTGCCAGTGCACTGCGTTGACTGTCCATGTGAGCCAAACTGCTGAGATCAACAATGCAGATGTCGCCCTGAAGCAATCGAGTGGATATCGGTTCCAATGGTAATCGATGCATCTCATCGGGACGAATGTAACGAAGACCGCGCTGAGGAAGGCCATGCTGAGCGGCCGACCATTCCAACCATCGCTTTGCACCTAAATCATGGAACTTGAGATCCTTGACTGGTTTTCGAACAGTTTTTCGTACAGGCTTTGGAATGTTGATGGGGTCGCCTTCCTCAATCACAGGCTCAAGTTCAATCTCATCGTCTCCAACCAACTCGGTATCGGGCAATTCCGGTAGACCGAACAAGTTGTACAGACGGCGCCGCATGGGCCCGGCTCAGAAGTCGAGGTCCAAGTCATCTTCGGCTGGAGTAGGGTTCGAAAATGGGTTCTCTGGAGTTGTTTCTGGAGCCGGTTCAGGTTGTGCTGGGGCTTGCTGCGCAAGCCATTGAGCGCCATAGTAACCCCACTGTTCCTCGGTCCAACCCGCAGGCAGGCCTTCAGCAGGAATCGGTGGAGTCCCGCTTTCAACTGGAGTAGGGTCCGGTGCAGCCGCTACAGGTGCTGCTGCAGGGGCGGCGAACATATCTGAAGGTGGGGCTGCCATTGGTGCCTCCTGCTCCATCCCCATGTCCATCGGTTCTCCAACTTGGTCCCATGGATCGACTTTGTCGCCTCCACGAATCGAGGTCCACGCAAGGATTCCGAGTAGGGAGGCCAGAACCAGACCGAGCATGATGACAATGGATGAGACCATGCTGCCACTACCGAAGAAGCTGAACAAACCGTCGTCGCCTTCCATTACAGCAATCGTGTAGTCCTTGGTCGAACTATCGATTTCGTCAGAGACCATGAGGCGAATTCCGCGTTCACCGGGCTCGTCGAATTTCACCCATATCTCCATTCCAATCTCATCGATATCATTGGCCGGGTCAGTGTCTCCATCAGAATCAACAGAGGTGTCAAGGTCCCAGCGATAGACCAAGTTTGGCTGGTCAGATGCCGTGTCGGTAGAAAGATTGCCGGAGAAGCCGACCATCTCGCCTGCCTTAGGTCCAATCGTGCTCACCCAGATTTCGGCAACTGGTTGGCGATTACGGACAGTGAAGTTGACCGTCTCAGAGGTCCGTGCACCATCATCATCTGTAACGTGGAAAATTGTCGGATAGGTGCCTGCTTCAGACCACATATAATCGAGAGTGGGCCCAACGACGTCGCAATCATCATCAGAACTGCCATCTTGATCCAGATTGATGAAGGGGTCAAGATCCCAGCAAGCAACTAAACTATCGATGTCACTTGAGGTGTCGCTGTACTCTGCAGTGAATGTGGTACTTGCGTCTTCCCAAAGAGGGAGTGGTTCCTCAAAGGGTGCAATCGTCGGAGCCACGTTTTCAACCATTACGTAAGCAGTGATGGTGCCAGTAGTCTCATCGTCGTCGTCAAAGACTTGCATCACAATCACGTGAGCATCCTTGGTGGACCAACTGACTGGGACCACTGAAGTTGAGCCTGTGGTCGTCTCAAACCAACTGGGGTTCTCCTGTGAATCGGGTTGCCATTCCCAGCGCATCGTAGGCAAATCATTGGGTGAATCTTCGACGGAACCGACTAACTCAATGGCCTGGTCTTCATCAACGACCCAAATTCCTTGCGCGTTCTGATTCGCGATGGTTCCAGATTCAACATCCTGCAATTGGATTGTACCATTGTAGGGTGCGATGTTGGTTACAGTCACAGTTTTGCTGACCGTGGTCACGGAGAAATCATCGTCAATAGCCCGGAAATTCATCGTAAATTGGCCTTCAATTTCAGGAATCACGGTGCAGGCTTGGGTAATCATTCCCTGTGAGCATTCGTAGGGCTGTCCATTGGCACCATTGGGGGGCATCCACAACATATCGATGGGTGCTTCGGGCGTCTGGGTGTCGATATCACTGTGATCATAGGCATTGAATGTCACAGATTGTCCCACGCGAACACTGGGTGCGCTCGATGCGAGATTGACCACTGCAGGTCGATTGTTTACAATCAATAGGACCGAAGTGCGAGAGACGTCGCCTTCATCATCGATCACTGTGAGATTGACAACGAATTCACCATTATCCTCATATTCCCCTTCAACTATGCACTCAGAAGAGACAATAGATTCAACCGTGCCATTTTCCATCTCAATTTCAAACAGGCAAAGGACTTCGCCGCCATCTGGATCAATAGAGTCAGAGGCATCGACTACGATGTTCTCAAAGGTCAAGTGAGGAATAATATTTGCAATCTCTGCTGTGGGTAGTCGGCCGACAAAGAGTGTGAATGTGCCCTCATTGTTAGTTCGGTTCGCATCTTGAGTCACCGTCTGTTCGGGGTCGACTGTGAACAGAACCTGGACATCGCCAATTGCCTGTGATGGAGGTACAGTCCACGCGACGTTTGCAGTAAACACGCCCCACGGAGACAATGATGGAACGTTGACTGTACTCGATGAGCCGTCTGGAGCTTGAATCTCCAAAGTGGTGGCTGGAGCCGAGAGGATGCCGCGGTTCTGCACAGGTACGCTGAATGTGAGTTCATCGCCAGGAATTGAATAGTAACCTGTAATCGAATTGAGTTGTTGCGAGACACCATCGCGCAGTCGTACGACAGATACACCTGAACTCACGGCCGCAAGATCGATTTCGACAAGATTCTCATCGAGTGTAATTGTCGATGCACCGATCTCTTCGGTTGATGGAATCCAAGCGATGACACCATGACTTGCATAATCGAAGTTAGTAGGAGATGGGTCTAGGCCATGTCCTGTGTCAAACTCCAGATAGGCACTACCATTGGCTGCTGTGGTGACTGTTCTAACGTCCTCTTCTATCTCATATCTGAATTCGACGTCCTGATTAGCGACCGGATTACCGGCGCCATCACTGACACTGACCAAAACACCAAGATCGGTGTCCAATGGCCAAGCGGGGAAGGTGAGGCCTACGTCCAACGCCTGATTACGAGATACGGGGATGTACTGATCTAATTTGAAATCGATATCAGCCCCTACGTCGATACTCTGGTGCCACCATGCATCATTTCGAGCATCCTCACACCACCATCGATAGCCAGTGGTATCGCCCGTACCTGCATCATAAGACGTCACATTGTAAGAGGTAGAACAACCGGCATAATTGACCCCTGGGTCGCCTGAACCGACAACTTCGTAACGCTCAGTGGAAGGGTTTGATGAATCCTCTGGTAATTCAAACAGGTTGTCGTAAACAGTCCCAGACCAATTGGTTGTAGTGGTGGTTTCTGTATCCCATATCTCACCGACATTCATGGGAAAATCATAGATTTCCTTGGGGGGAGCATAATACGTATCGATGCTCATGTCAGCGAGCGCAATTTCGGAGCCAACGACCCATGATGCCAAACCTGTGATGTTGTTGAAGTCGACATCCAAATTCATGTTGTAAGTAATCTGGCCTAAATCGGATGCTCTGACGAGTTCTTCCATCTCGACCTGAACTCGAAGATCTCCAGGGACACTGATTGTGGAAGAAATGCTTGCATCATAATCATTGAAGTCGCCGTATGAAAATAGTTCGTAGACTAGAGTGGAGACGTTGTCAATGGTCTCGAAGCGGATATCGACCACTTGGCGAGATAGTTGGCCGGTCAAAATGTCTACCTGTGAGCCGGCTGCTCCGTTTTGAATCAACTCTTCTACATCGAATTCAGCGTCGTAGATCCATTCGTCTCCGACACGCCAGTTAGCGACATCAATCAATGTACCACTCTTTGTTGAGACGAGGTTCAATGAAGATTCAGATTCCAATTCAGGGGTTATTTGTGGCTGTGAAAGCGGTACTAATATCGAGAAAATCATTAGCAAAACGAGGCCGGTTGGTAGCAAGCGTTGATGGTCACCCATAGGGTGACCAGAAAAGTAGTCCTTATTCAATTGAGCGCAATGCGGATTATGGAGATAATCGTGGTACCCCACATCCACACCAACATGGCGTTGCGCGTTAGTTCGGTCGGGGGCCTCCATCCGGTTAAGGCTTCGGCGACCTCTTTCACGAACCAGCCTTCTTCATGCTCCTCGATGTGTTCATTCTGAAGCAATTGATGCTCCCAGGTTGTGAAAATACAGGTTCGATCATTGAATCGCCAGTGCAACCTAGTGAGGGGGGTCAAGGTAGCATGAATCCACCATGCAACTGGCCAAGGCAAGGCCCAGCCAAGCATGAGGAACAACATCACAAACAAATGGGACAGTCGAACGAATTTTGCTGCCAACCAACGCCACATGAACTCACCAAGGGATTTGTCCACTTAGATACAAACGGAGAATACACAATGCCAAACCCATGTAGGACAATCCCCAACCTAGATTCGAAGCGGTCTCATCGCTCATGTGCCAACCCACAAGAGCGCCCATTCTCTGAATGAATCCACCTTGTTCTATGGTGCCTGCTTTGGGGTGTCCACGCAATTTCATCTCAACGGTTGAAAGGATGCAGACGTCGGCAGTCTTCCAGTGGATGAGCATAATGGGGATGAAAAATATCCCAAACCACCATGCTTCGGACCAAGGCAACAGCCAACCCCATGGGACGAAGAATGTCACGCCGACATGGAGAAAGTAAACCGCTTTGGCTAGCGCCAATCGAATTGGACCGACGTTGTCGGTCATGTTCGTAACCTCATAGGAGGTCGGCTAGTTCATCCTGAATGATTTCGACAGCTTCAAGGATTTCGTCCTTGTGTCGAGCACCAGTAATCACCATCTTGCCACTACCGAAAATCAGGCAGACAACCTTTGGATAATCAAGGCGATAAATTAGCCCAGGGAATTGCTCAGGTTCGTATTCGACCTTGTCAAAAGGTAGGTGGAATGTCAAATGGTTGAGGTTGAGCTTTCGTGGCTCACCTGCTTGGGGCTCATCGGTCCACTTGTCTCTACCATCGTAATCCTCAGGATAATGCAGAGCGTAGGTTGCTACCATGTTTTGCACCTCGATGGTGACATCTTTGAGGTCCCATGTCTCGATGCCAGCAGCACGGAGATCACCAATCATTCGCTCGATGCCTGTGTGGATGTTGTCCTCGTTCTTTCCACCGGTGCATACAGCACGGCCGGAGCGGAACATCAGAATGGCCAACTTGGGGTCGACCACGCGGTAAACTACACCAGGGAATTGTTCTGGTTCATACTCGCAATTCAACTGAATCGCGATATCGGGGAGGTTCAATTCCTCGGCCACACGGGTCGAGGCAACTACATTCACTACTGTTAGACGGTCTTCATCACTGGTTGCCATGGAAGCGCCGTATCTAAGCCCCTATTTAAAGGAACACCCGGTGTCGCTTATAATCAAATTTCCAATATTTGGCTCTCAGTCATTCGTTTTCTATTCGTACCCCGGGAGCACCCAATCGAGAGACCATTGTTCGGCCACCAACCAGTTCGATTGCCTGTGCGGTTCTGCGTGGTTCTGTCGTTAGGGCAATCATACACCCCCCTCCGCCAGCACCAGTGAGTTTTGCACCCAAACTTGACGGGAGGGCGGCTTCCACCATTCGATCCAAATCATCATCCGATACGCCCAAACCTTGCAACAATCGGTGACATTCATTCATGGCGATTCCCACAGCCTGTAAATTGCCCAAGGATAGAGCGGTTGCACCCGCTCGAGTCACATTCCCAATTCGCTCGATATCTTCCATTCGTTCCGGTTGATTAGACAATAATGCCGCAACTTTAGCCACCATCTGTGAAGTGGGACCAGGACGACCTGAGAATCCAATGACTAGGCTGGCCTCGGAAATCGATTCTGGAAGGTCGACACTGTGAACCTCCCAAGTCCTTCGAATACCATCGATTCGCAAATCACGCGTGTATTGCCAATGTGCCTGAGGCTCTTTCTTGTCTGAAACCATAACTACGCCTCCGAGCGTGGAGGTACTAGTGTCGATTGGGCTGGCTCGACCTCCTTGAGCTTCGGCTTCGGCGAGATGAGCGGTGGTTGCGATTCCAGGGAGAGGTAACTCATCTGCAGGTGTGCCACCTAAATGCAACAGTGCGGCGGCAACACCTGAACAGATGGCGGCACTTGAGCCCAGTCCGGCAGCCCCGAATAAATCGCTATCAATATGGACGGACAATGGGCCACCCCCGTCGCCAATCCACATACGCTTGAGCATCGCATCAAGATGAGGGTGGCGATTCTTGTCGAATTTCATGTCATCGATGCGCCAACCCGACTTGGATTCCTCGAGTGTAATTTGAATTCTAGCATCGATGGCGACAGCGACCGCAGGCTGACCATAGACAACAGCGTGCTCTCCGAAGAGAATGCACTTGCCCGGCGCGCTGGCGAGGACCATGTCGATGCGTAGAGACGGTGCCTCATATCCATATCTCTCGCGTGCGCGTGTACGAACCAAAGTTCAAGGATGGGTCACAGGTAGGGCAGGTTGCCCGAGGTGGACCTATGGACGATGAGACCGATTTTGATGTCATTATCGTCGGTGCCGGTTTCGCTGGTGCGGCGACTGCCTTCCAACTCCTAAAGGAAGGAATCGAAGGGGATCGAATCCTCATCATGGACCGAGGAGAGCCCATCGGCAGCAAGAATCTCACAGGCGGAATACTGTGGGGGAGGGAACTCGATGATTTTGAGGAATATCTCGGTAACTGGGAGATGGATTGTCCCGGAATCGAGCGCTGTATCAATCACAAGAAAGTTGGATTTCTAAACAACGAGGATGCCCTCTTCATCGAGGGTCGATTTGCTTCATGGGATGGAACGGGGGGCACTGATGAACCCAGTCAACGTTCCTCGTGGTCTGTCCTTCGAGCCAAGGCAGATGCGTGGATGGCCGAGAAGATGGAAGAGGCTGGAATCTTTGTCATGGGCGGCATGAAAATTGATCAGTTACACATCGATGGTCTTGACCACGGTTCCTATGATGCTAGAGATTTGACTGATCCTGCCGAAGACAGTGGCAAGGGAGGTGCGCAGAAATGGAAGGTCGACAATTTACCCAAGGAACTGGTCGATAAGATTCGCAACGGCACCATCAGCGGTATCGTCCAAGATGGCGATGTCATGACCAGCAAGGTGGTCGTGATTGCTGAAGGAAGCAACTCCGTTCTCACGCGCGGATACCACTTCGATTCCATGCTCCATGCGCAGTCCAAGGATGACATGTTGCTCGGTGTCAAGGAAGTGATTCATCTCGGCAAGGAGAAAATCGATGAGCGATTCAACTGCTTCGCGGGGGATGATGAGCGTCCACCTAGTGGCATGGCGATGGAATTGGCTCTCTCACTGTACCGCGACATGAGCCACGAAGCGTGGGATAAATATCCCAATACCAAGGGCCTGTATCCACGATGTGGTGGATTCTTCTACACCAACAGAGACACTGTATCGTGTGGAATCATTGTCCAACTAAAATCCCTGCCCGAGGGTTTGCACACCTACGATTTGTATCAAGCATTCAAGGCGCAACCGGCAATTGCAGCTTTGATTGAAGGTGGAGAAGCCATCGAATACGGCGGCCATCTGTGCCCCGAATACGGATTACACCGCATGCCACACCGATTTACTCGTGATGGAGCGGTCGTTGTCGGTGATGCAGCCGGTCTAGTGTTTGCCAATGGTATGCAGATTCAAGGCATGAACAACGCCCTTCATTCCGGCAAGTTGGCTGGCAAAGCGATTGCCAAGTGCATCGCTGACGGAGATGTCAGCGCCAAGGCACTGGATGCGACCTACACGAAGTCTCTGAAGTCCAGTTACATTTTCCGCGATCTCAAGCGATTTGAGCCCGCAACAAAGTTTCTCAACAATCCAGCTAACTTCACTTGGGTTCCTGAACTGGTCGGCAAAACCGCCAACCGTGTCTTCCGTGAAATCGGCGAAGAAAAGGTGCCCGCAGAGAAGGTTCTGCGTAAAGTTCGCAAGGAAATGCGCGCAAAGAACAAAGCAAACAAGAAGGGGATGGGGCTCTTCGGTTTGCTGAAGTTGGCGCTGACTGGGAGAAAACTCTGAGGTGTTGTGGTGTCTGAATCAATCAAACTCGGCCTATTCACCTACGATGTCAAGAATGGCCTTGGCCTGATTGGCTACAATGTTGATGAGCACGAACATGCCCACATCATAGTTGACACCAGCAAGTGCAACGACTGCTCGCACATGATGTGCGTCTGGGGTTGCCCCGCACAATGCTACACCTTCCGCGACCAAGGCCTTGATGAAATGAAATTTCAGTATGAGGACTGCGTCGAATGTGGTACTTGCTACATCATGTGCGATCAAGGGGCCGTGAGTTGGAATCACCCCCGGGGTGGCTTCGGAATAACATACAATCAGGGTTGAGAGTAGCGATGGCGCTGCAAGTTTACGATACGAGAACACGGGAAAAGCGGCCGTTTGAGACCGCTCGAACCGGTGAGGTCGACATGTACGTCTGTGGTATCACGCCATATTCTCCCTCGCATTTGGGGCACGCACGATGTTACATTGCATTCGATCTCATTCACCGTTGGCTGGAAGCCAGTGGGTGGACTGTGATTTATGTCCAGAACTTCACCGACATCGATGACAAAATAATCAATGCAGCCAGTGAGGAAGGTATTGATTTCCTTGAGGTTGCCAATCGCAATATCGCCGACTATTACGATGCTATGGACAAACTGAATGTTCTCCGTGCAGACCACTATCCACGGGTCACAGAAGTGGTGCCAGAAATCATCGATATGGTGGAGAAGCTCATCGAAAAGGAACATGCGTACGTGGCCGACGATGGGGTCTGGTTCAGCATCGAATCGGCACCCGAGAAGTACGGGATGCTCACCGGTCAGTCCATCGATGCGGTGATGGCAGGGGCTGGGGGTCGTGTCGACGAGTCCGGCAAACGAGATCACAAGGACTTCGCATTGTGGAAGGTGGCCAAACCCGGTGAACCTTCATGGCCATCACCATGGGGAGATGGCAGACCAGGTTGGCATATTGAGTGCAGTGCAATGTCGCTCAAGCACTTTGGCGAGCAGTTCGACATCCACGGGGGCGGCCATGACCTACGATTCCCACACCACGAAGCAGAGATTTTCCAATCAGAATGTTGTACCGGCAAGACCCCGTTGGTTCAGTATTGGATGCACAATGGGTTCGTCAACATCGATGGCGAGAAGATGAGTAAGTCGCTCGGAAATTTTTGGACCATCACGGATGCATTGGAGAACTATGAGCCATTGGTACTCCGTCATGCGCTACTCAATGCCCATTACCGCTCACCCATCGATCTCACCGAACAGTTGCTCAATGATGCCAAAGGGCACCATGCCAAACTGGTCGAAGCATATGGTCACGCACTGGTAATCAGTGAACAGGCCAAGAAGTCGGGCATGCAGGAAGCGCCACGACTGCCACGGGCAGATGTGGCTTCGGCAGATTTCCTCGCCAGCAAACTCGGTTTGCTGGAGAAACTCAGCCAAGAAGCGGCCATCGCCATGGATGACGACTTCAACAGCCGTCAGGCACTGGCCAAGGTCAGCAATGGAGCACGACTGATTCCACAGATTCTCAACAACGAGGATGTCGATGAGCGAGACACAGCGGCCTTTGCTGTGTATGCCATCGACTGGTTGGAGGAGTTTGCAGGTGCGGTTCTCGGACTACTGCCGAACAAGGATGAGGCAATGGCCGTTCACGACCCAAGTTTGGATCCTGCACGTCAGGCGATTAAGGACGATGTCGAACAACTACTGGCCCGCCGTGCAATCGCCAGAGCGGCCAAAGATTGGAACAGTGCCGATGAGATTCGCGATGCACTGGCTGCGATGGGTGTATCGGTCCAAGATACGCCCGATGGAGTCGTTTGGTCACTCGAATGATTCGAGGTTGGATTTGCAGTGTGGCAACCCCAAATGGGTTGATGTCTTATTCGAACTGTGGGCTTCAATACTGAAATATTATTTCAATTGCTTCTATTAGATCTAGTTGTGTTGTGATCTTGCGCTCCGGCTTCACAATCGCATTCTCCTACCACGCCTGATCCGCAGTCACAACGTTCAGTAATTATATCGATACCAGGGACTGGATCGTTGTTTTTTGGCACACCTAATGCACCACTTCCATTATTGGGTTTCCCCATCATTGAGACGATGGTCGCACCACTCAGCAGGATGACAATGATGGCTGCAATGATACCGATGGTGTATAGCGACGATGAATCAGATTCGCCTTTCTGGTCAGCATCGTCGCCGCCTGAATCGGTCTGATCTGTCGATGTTAGCGTGATGGTTGCGCCACCCCAGTCCACACCCGTGTAGGACTTGTTCTGTTCATCATAGGAATGCAGTTCCAGAATTCGCTTAACTCCAGATGAGTCGTATGAATATTGATTGTTCATGATGTCAATTGTGAGGCGCTTGTCTTCTACTCCATCGACGTTGATGATGATTTGATTCGCGGTTGCTACAACTGTCCAATCACCTTCGACATCTGCTAATTCACCAGTAATGGTGTAATCGCCTGGCGTGACCTTGAGATTCACCGAAGGTTCTGTCCCGGGTTCAGATTCCTCTGGGCAAGAACAATCCACAGGGTCTCTGCTTGAACCGTCCCAGCACAAATCCTCAGGGCAGGCTACAGGCTCAGGCGTGAAGTTGGAGTCCTCAATGAAGGGTCGATTAGATTCAGCATCATACACGATGTCATAGTAGTCGTACAGTTTGGACAAATCCACATGGAAATTTGCATGTGTTGAACGATTGATAACATCGAAGTAACGGTCATCATTCATCGTGAAAACGGGGTCCAGTGTGAGGTTCTTCAGGTGTGATACACCGTCGTTGTAATCTCCATCGAAGTTTTTATCCAGATGGTCTTGAACTTCTTCATCTGTGTTCAATTCTGAGACTTCACCCCAGTGCTCGCGGATGTCACCAACTTCGTTGCGCATGGCCATGGCCAATCCGGATTCAATGCTCTCCCAAGTTTGGCTGCCATCCTCAACAGAGACAGAAGTCACATCGACGGCCTTTGAAAATCCGCTGCCGTTGATGTATTCCCAATCCTCACCCTGAAGGGATGTCATCAAATCGACATCGCCGAACACAGCCTTGCCTTGCACAATGGTTAGACTCACATCGCGATCGATGGCTTCGATGAGATTGCGATAGGGGTTCTCGTGGAATGTATCGAGGACAACCAAATCAGCATACATCCCGACCTGAATTTGGCCAACGAATTCCTGCCAATTGCTAATCTCTGCCGCGTTACTGGTAACCATCTGCGCCAATTCATAATCACTGAAATGACCACCCAATACGTCGCGGTTCCACAAATCCGCAGTCTTCAGTTCATGCAGGTTGGATTTGGAACCACTGGGCCCCCAATCTGGAGCCAAGGAAATCTTCACACCGGCGTTGTCAGCTGCAACAACATCAGTGGTGTCACCATACAGCAGAAGATTGGAAATCGGAGACCAAACCAATCCTGCACCCTTCTCTGCCATCTTTTCGAATTGGCTTGCATCGAGTGCAGTGCCGTGAATGACAACGGTTTCATCCATGATGAGACCCTTTTCGTAGAGAGAATCGAATTCGGCTTTGCTGGAGGCGTCTACGCCTTCAGCGAGATGCACAAACCAAGCATTCAGTGAACCCGACTGATTTTGCGAGATGAGGTGGCTACCGGAATAATCGTCATCCGCCGCTCCACAAACAGCACAAGTACTCATGCCATCTTGGCCAAAGTTGTACAATTCGACATTGCGTGATAGCATGCTATCCCACGCATCGGTTCCACTACTCGGTGAACCCTGAACTGCAGTCACGCCACCAGCCACCGATTGAACTTCTGCGAACTTCATTTGTTGAGAGGTCATATCCCAACGACTACTCGACTGAACGTTGCCCTTCATCCATGTGATACTGGGCCCGTAATCCCAATTGTTGCCCCATTGGTATCGATTGGTGTATCCACCTTCCTCGGATTGTTGTGCAGGAGATAGATGAACCTCAAAATCCCACAATGGAATGTGGTTGTAGTGCATGTGATTGTGTAGATCAATTAGGCCAGGATAGATGGTTCCGTCCGTCTCAACGACCTGAATGCCCGCATGAGCTGAAGGGATTGTTGAACCAGACCAAACCGAGGCAATCTTGCCGGATTGGATTAGGACGCCGCCGTCAAAGAAAGCGCCTTCTCCATTCATGGTCACAATGCGCCCGGTCAGAACGTATTCGCTGGCGTGAGTGGTATCAGATACAGTGTAGCAGTTTCCACCCACACTGGGTCCAGTCCAATTCGCTGGCTCATCGGCACCGGGTGAAGGGCCATCGAAGTCCTTCCAGTACGATCCATCCTCGAGTAGTGTGAAGGGCACATCCCACCATGAATCTTCAGGGGCATAAGTCATCGAATGCACAAGGTTGCCTTGGTCATCCATCAGGTTGACCGTGTCGCCATCCCAGTAATCCAATTCGATTTCAGTATAATCACGGAAGAAGGCAAGGCGGGCGCCTGGTGCCAATTCAGTATTCCATCCAATCGAACACGCGGGACTACCGCCACCGATGACATCATCCAACACCCAATTGGAAATGTTGATTGTTTGGTCGGTGGGATTCCACAATTCGATGAATTGATCTGAACTCTGGCCGATGTAGCCGTCTCCATTCCAATCGGTACCATTGTGTTCAGCGTCACTTGGACTTGCCAAGACCTCGCTAATCACCACGTGGTCGTGCCATGAGTCTGACTCATCAGCGGTTACTGGCATCAACGGAGCCATGCTCACTAAGAAGAGCGAACAGAGCAGTACAGGAAGTCGGCGCGAGCCCATTGTTCCATCCAGTCACATCGGCCACATAAGACAAACCCATTCCCGCGAAGGGAAGAAATACACACACGCGTACGCGTGAGCATGAAGCGTCCGGGCCGCACTGCCGTCATCGCGCTCATCGTCGTCAGCCAATTGCTGGCAGGATGCATGGGTGGCGATGAGAAGCCTGTCGAACCGATGCGTGACCCAATATTCGATTCGTTTGCCCTTATCGATTCGGCGCCACATGAGGATGCACGTAACTTCACCACCATCGATATCGGCATCAACCAGACCACTGAATTGGATTGGGCAGTCTTTGGCAATGAAGAAGGTGGCAACTGCTGTGAGCACTATCTTGCAACCACCAAGGAGGGGTTGATTCTCAACTTTGGAGGAGAATACCCGACTTGGAGTAGTGACCGTGGCCACACTTGGGAAGAGTATGTGCCAAGTGTATTCTCACAAATCGGTTGCCTTGAACCCAAGCCTACCGCGCCCGGACAAGAAGGGCTTGGAGAGGGCAGCATTGTGCAAGCAACCAATGGTGACCTGATTTCCATGGGTTGGTTCCCCTATCCAAGTACAAGCGGTGTAGATCAGTTCTACGCGTTCCTCTATGACAGTACAGCTGAAGAGTGGCAATGGTGCTTCAATCGAACACCTGAGCCGTTTTATGATCGCTCTTGGCAAGTTGAAGTGGTCGGACCGATTAATGGTGGAATCTATGGCAGTGGGGAGTGGGCAAGTTTGGTCATCTCCAACTTCTGGCACCAAGTGCAAAACATCGGTGGACAAATTTCGACTGATGGTCTGAACTACGATTACTTCGGATTCCCAGACCGCGACAGCAACCTCGAGGAAATGAGTGTGGACCTCAACTTCGTCAATGCTAGTCTAGGTCCAGAGTGGGACTTCACTAAGCCGCACAAGGAAATGCGTTCCTTCCCTGTGCCTTCAGGTGGCCTGTACTTCCCCAACTACTTCGTCAACGGAGATGATGCATATGTGGATACCAATCTGGACTGGTGGAAAGGCGTGACCAAGGAAGGGAATTCATTGCCCAGCCAGTATTGCGCCTTCGACTCCAGCGGTGCACTGCACTGCCTAGAAGCGGCAGGCACCACGATTCAACACATGGTCAGTTGGGACGGCGGAGAGAACTTCACCATCCAGAACTACACGCACGAATCAGCTTCTGAAATCGAGGAATGGGAATGGCACAGCCAAGGTGAGAATGATCTGTTCGTTCTCGCTGTACGTTACCAAGAAGATGGTGGGCCAGACAAGGATGTTGCCTACCACGCGCGCGCGTATAGTGAATCATTGGAGCCCGACCAAATGACATGGATTGGATTGGGCGACATCGACAGCACCAGTGGTGCGGGTCAAGACATTCGCTTCGATTTTGCCAGCATGGGAATTCTTCCCGACGGTGGCGCTGTGATTGCCTACCATGACAATTCGGATCCCGACCCATTGTTCGGTGTTGAATTGACGCTTCCAGTATACGGGCCACAATTAGAATAATTCGTTAGAATTCGGGATTTTTCGGAGTTCAACGGGACAAAAAGGCGTTTTGAAAAAACGCTTGAGGGGTGAGTTTCGTCACTCCAAATGTCAACATCTACGCACAGGTTGATAGACCGCCTCGGTCCCGTCGCTAAGTCCCTGTGTGGGAAGATGCGGAGGACAGGCTGATGGAAGAAGATGGATACTACGAGATGGTGAAGGAAGACTATGACGAAATGCTAGTAGAGGAGTACGATGAATTCACTCCTCACTACGATGGACAGATTGATTTCGAGGACTGGCGATGCCTCGTTGATGTCCACTATCGCCAGAAGCATGGCGAGTTTCCCGTATGGGATGACGACATGCATGAGCGACTCGTCGATGCCGCGGTTCATGTTGGCAGAGGTCTGATTGCCAAGCACGAGGAAACACTCGATGAAGTCGAAAAAGAAGAACATCTCAACGGCCAGGCTCAATCTCTCCTGCGTCGCATCGAGCAGTTGCTCTCCTTCCGTCAAGCCATCGTCATGAACAATGGGTTCCCCTTCAATCGCCGATTCCAGCGAATCGAGGTTTGGAAGTTGGAGAAAGAGGACTTCACTGACCAGGAACTCGAGATGGGTGAGGGCTACAACGATGCACTAGACCGCTTGGCCAAGGATGGACTAGTTCGTCTCATTGAACACGGTGGCAAGTCCAAGTACGACGTCTTCCAGGTCGTTCCTGTCTAATCATTCCGATGTGCCGATCGATGACAATATGCGGAGCCAATCCGTCTGCCCAGCGGACAGTTCGGTCAGAGTTTGAACGCCTCGTTCCCAATGCAGAGTCATCATCGTTCGCCAATCATCGTATTCCATCACCTGCTGATGGCGATTGGCGAGTGCGATGAACACCAACAAGTCGTCCTTGAAGATCGTCTTGCCACGAATCTGTTTCCCTGCGATGACCGACATGGGGGCATCATTGGCCCCCAAAACTGTGGGATGCCAATCTAAGGCAATCGGACCGTCTCGCATTGAGAGTGCCAATCCAATTCGAGAGATGTGGTCCTCACTAGTC
>Ga0208765_1000029_pt1 | contig 80977 bp, 70 predicted proteins | sample ETNtaG_2_FD_185783 | JGI IMG/M metagenome (GOLD analysis project Ga0208765, IMG submission 185783) | Marine microbial and viral communities from oxygen minimum zone, Eastern Pacific Ocean - ETNP201406SV203 (SPAdes) (version 2) | ecosystem: Environmental > Aquatic > Marine > Oceanic ...
AGCTCAGTTGGCTAGAGCACCTGACTGTAGACTGGAAACACATGGTTGTAGGCAGCCATCAGGGGGTCCCCGGTTCAAGTCCGGGAGCGCGGACCACTATGTCTTCAGGGTGTCTAGGGGGATTTGGATTTCAGGGAGCTCGAAGCCGAAGCTGTGTCGACTCGTCTTGGGTGGGAAGACCTCCCCGGACAGGCCCATTTCGATGACCTCATGCTTGGTGACCGAATCCCTGCCGCAGCCAGGCCACACGTCTACGACTACCGAGGCATCCCCAAGGTAGTCGATCCTCACCACAGGCACCTTGTCAAGTTCCAGAACCCCTGCAGCAGTCCATTTGTGGTGCCCATCAAGAATCACCATGGTCGTTTCGTCAACGATGATGGGCTTGTAGAATCCCCTATCCAGCAACTTCTTGATCCTCTCATCCAGATTTGCAGGAATGACATCCTCGTGGCCTCTGAGCGAGTCACGCTCAACGAGGTCGATATCGACGTGCTGCTCAATCACTACTTCCGCAGATGCAAGCAGGCTCTTAAAGGGGATTAAGGTCGGCTGGCCGCTAGAGGTGAGTCCATGGGTCTGCATCAACACATTCGCGAAGTCTGGAAGCAGCCGAAGGCGAATCTTCCTCCTAGGTACATCGTCACCAGAATGGCGAGTTGGCGCAAGGAGCCAGTATTCCAGCGCATCGAGCGACCGACACGGTTGGATGCTGCCCGCAGAGTCGGCTACAAGGCCAAGCAGGGAGTCGTTCTGGTTCGCACCAGAGTTCGACGCGGTGGTCTGCGCAAGGGCAAGATCCACATGAAGAGGAAACCGTCCAAGGCGGGCATCAAGAAGATCACGATGGCCAAGTCAATCCAGAGGATTGCCGAGGAGCGAACCAGCAGGCGCTATCCGAATCTCGAGGTCCTCAACTCATACTGGGTCGGCGAGGATGGGAAGAACAAGTTCTACGAGATTATCCTCATCGACTCCTTTCACCCGGCAATCAAGTCCGACAAGGACCTGGGTTGGATTGCAGAAGGATCCAGCCACCGCGGCCGGGCCTTCCGAGGCAAGACCAGTGCTGGCAAGAGAGGACGAGGCCTGCACAACAAGGGCAAGGGTGCAGAGAAGCTCCGACCGAGCCTCAAGGCGAACAAGAACCGGGGCAAGTGAACCTGCTTCGGCCGTCAGATTGATGCGCGATGCTGAGCGGCAGCCATCGATGGCAGACCGTCACGCATCCGATATCAGGGGACTACCCGTGATTATCCCCGACGGCAGGCTGCTGGGTACGGTGCACGACACGGTAATCGACGTAAACGAGTGGTCGTGCACGCATGTCTTCGTCTCAGACCCCCCCGAGGGCCTCGTAGAGGGCAGGACTCACGTGGCCATCCCATGGAACTGGGTGCGTTCAATAGGCGACGTCGTCGTCCTTCGTTGGTTCCCGCCAACCCCAATCCCCCGAAACCCCTGATTCGCTTGGCTGGCACAATCAGGAACCGAACGTGACTGCGATACCGTTCATAAGGCGAGGGCGAACGGTCGCCTGATGCGATGGGTCCATCTTGTGGTTCTGGCGATTCTTGTACTGAACTCGATGGCCTCGACTGTCAGTGCCAGTCCCAAGGGCATCATCACATGCGCCAACTCCGACTTGCCCTCGCTTCCTGACAACTGGAGCATGGCGGAGCAGACTTGCGTCAGGGTCGATCTCGGAGTCCAGGGTCCCGGCACGACCCTGTTCTTCGAGGTCTCGACCAATCAGGAGATCGACATACTGTTGTTCTCGGCGAATAGTGTCTCTGTGTATCAGAACGAGCAGTCATACCGCTCGGCTTCGGTTTGGCAGAGCGAGTCTGTCTTCGAGTCCTTCAGCGGGTCCGGTGAGTGGCATTGGACGGTTCCCAGTGACAGGGAGGAGACGAGATGGTACCTATTTCTGGACAACCTCGAACATCCCCAAGATGGGGGAGAGGGGGCACAAGGCGGTCAAGCGGCAGAAGTCTCACTCGACGGTGGGACGACTATCGCCCAGCAGTACACCCTTTCGGACTCAATCCATCGGGTGGGAGTGAGTGGCTACGCGGTAGCGCACGGCCCGTTCTCCGTGGATGAGGGCACCTTCGTGGAGATCCACGCGAGGACGATGGAGGGATACCCAGACATCTTCGTGATGACCGAATCTGCCTACTCCCTCTACTCTCCTAGCGTAAACTGGTCCTCTGCCTCGAGGATAGCTTCTGCCGACATGCTCCTCGTGACCAATGAGAGGTACCTTCCTTGGCAGGCCACCGATACGAACGGCGAGGACCTCTACGTCATCGTCGACAATCGTGCAGGACCCGGTGGGGGGGGCGCGGGAACCGCACCTGCTGGTGTGACGGTAACGATCACCCTAACCCCCGTACTCGACCCAATCATCTCCAGCGAGACCCCATTGGACTCGGTCGACGTCGGGGAGGCCATCACGCTTTCGGGATTGGAAACGCCGAATAAATCCAATCAGATTGCGGACTCGGGGTATTCCTGGGACATCGATGAGGATGGCATGGCAGATTCTACGGGCCCCATTGCCTCCCATTCGTGGGACAAGCCGGGAAACTACACCATCAGGCTCTCTGTGATGTCAGTAGACTCCAGAAGTGCCAGCTCGACAAGAGTGATCCAAGTTCTGGACATCTCCGACCCAACTGTGACTATTGGAGCAGGGGGAAAGATCCTCAAGGGATTCGGCGAGAGCATAATCCTCAGTGGTACGTTCACAGATAATTGGGGGATCGACAGCCTCGACTGGCTACTGGACGATGTGGTGATCGAATCCAACTATAGCATCACTGAACCCAGCTCTACCCTGAGTCTCAACATCTCCACAGAGTACGCTGCAGGTGATCACCACATCTCCCTTCGTGTGACGGACAAGGCCGGCAGGAGCTCACGGGACGATGTCACTGTCACCATCATCGACATCACCCCTCCTTCAATCGGGACATACCAAGAGGAGTTGGAGGCCGTACTCGGAGATCCAACGGAGTTTCGACTAATGGCCGAGGACTCGGAGTCAGATAGGCTCGAGTACACGTGGACCTTCGAGCAGGGAACCGCGAATGAGAATCAATCCAGCGGCCCCCACGTCATACATGTCTTCGAGAGTCCCGGCCCGCAATATGTCGTTTGTCAAGTTGAGAATGAAGCCGGATTGGTGTCCGTGGCCGAGATTCTGGTCATTGTCGGGAGCGGCGAGGAGGACCGAGGTCTGAGTCTGTTCTCAATCGCACTAATCGCAGTCATGGCACTCCTACTACTCTCCGTTGTTGGTTTCGTGGCATTCAACCTAGCAGTCAAACGCAGGGTATCGGATATCTCTGAGGATGAGGAGCAGGACGGCCCCTCAGAATCATCACCATCGATGGAGGCTCAGATTGCGATGTGGGCAGGTACCGATGAGACTCCCTTCCAACCCCCTTCTATGCAGATTTCAGACAGGGAAATGCCGACCGACCCAATTCTTGCGGATCTCCTCCCCGCCCAATCACCCTCCGATCTTACGGGCTCAGCACTCACTGAGGACGATGTGCTGCACGACCTCAACGAGGTGCCTATGGTTCTCGAACCCGGGGCCCTTGTAGACAGGAAGGTCAAGAGGGAGTGCTCGTCATGCAGTAGGCCGTTTGAGCTGGAACTTCCCGAGGGCATTGATTCTGCCTACACCAACTGCCCATACTGTGATTCAGAGGAGCTCGTCAACCTCGAATGACCGCGTTTCGGCGTGCTGTCCAAACCCCGATGGTCTCGAGTACAGGCAGGGCAATACCATATAGCGCACCTCTAGGAGGTGCGACTTGGACATGAGCGATGTTGAAGCCGACACTCAGCCGCCTCGTGGCCCCGCGCACCTCACCCTACTTCTGACGGTCCTGTTGGTCCTCCCACTGTTCTCCCCACTTTCCAGCGTCAATGGTGAGGCCAGAATCGAATCGAAGGACTTCGACGTGTTGGACCAACTGAATGACATGCTCAATGAGCGACAGGAAATCTTGGACTCGAATTCTGTTTCGACTCTAGCTCAGCCGAGAATCGACGCTATTCTAGGGGCATCGGGGCCATCTGACTCCTCAGACCCCCTGTCCTTGGTAGGTTCAGCGATCGAGGGAGCCACGATAGCCGAGACCTCGCCCCCCAAACCGGTCCACCCAGCACCTTACGAGATGCTGATGGATCCCAGCAGCAGGCCTCCCGGTTTCGTAGACAATGTTTGGCAGACCCTGTTCAATATCACAGATTACGTGATTTGGACGCAGTATACAGACAGCAGCGGCGAAGTCACCGAACATGTCGAAGTGGTGTCGTTCAGCGCGACCCTCCTCTCCTTGTTTGACCTACAGACCGAGCCACTGCTTCATGCAATCGACATCGATGACGACGGTGATGACGATATCCAGGTCGGTCTGAAGATCTCATGGGAGTTCACTGGTGGTTGGGGTTTCGTCAGCGGACCTTCGGGCGATACCCTCTGGATCGAACCGGGCATAGTGTTCTCAGTGCAGGTTCTCGAAGGCAGTATGAACGATCCGGACTGGGATGACCTCGATTCTCTTCAGGTCTCGATCATCAAGGCCATGTCATACTCTGGTTCCGACTCAATATTGGCCTTGGGGGAGGGGGAGAGCTACATTTGGGTAATCGACTCAAGGTTTACCACGGTACCGTACGACTTTGAGTTCGAGGTTGGTATCGAGCGCTTCTACTTCGACACCTCATCAGCTGGACTCGAGTTAATCAGCATACTGACCCTGGGAATTTTTAATACTGGAACAGAGGAGGTCATTGAGTCAGGAATCAGATTCGCGGCTATCTCCGCGCCCTATGCTTTGAGGTTGGAGAACACCGGTCAGTCTGACTGTCCGGATCGCTACAACTCCTCCGAGCTCTATTCCAAGCCCTCTATCGAGATCTCCTGTGGCGTGTCCGTGGGCTTCGGTTACCTGCACCTATCCCCGCCTGATGAGAATGAAAACAGGGAACTCTGGGAACTCGCCTACATCGAAGCCAGGTTTCACCCACACGGTGACTCGGATGCAATACCAAGTTCAGCCGAGATCGTCATCCGAACCGATAGCGTTCTCCCAACTGCAACTGGCATGGAGGGCGAGCGCAGCCTTACCACCATCGAATACTGGGCCGATGAAAGGTCTGACATGCACATCCACTTCCACGAGAACAGGTCGAATCTGCCTCCATCTGAGTCGGACGACGCCTTTGGCAATGTCACCGACTCCTTGGGATGGCTCAGAGGCATGCCGGAAGGCTCCCTGTCCGATAACGACATCAGGAGAGTCTTCAGGATGCTCGGATCAGCAGACAGCCCCGAGCTTCCCGGAGGCCTACCCGAGAATCTCGGTATGATCATCGGGATCAAGAACTTCACGAGGGATACCAGTCAGAACGTCGACGATCCAACCCTCCCCATCAATCCCGCATTCCCCCCCAATAGCCTAGTAGTCTTGAGATCAGTCCAGTCGCTAGAGTCGATAGATTACACGTCTTGGTTCACTAGGGGTGGGCTTGAGGAGGATCACAGGAGAATCCGCATCACCGCGAGCTCCATTCCGACTGCAATTGCCGTATTCGGCTCATTTGACCTAGGTGACTCAGGGGAATCAGATACCTCGCTCGATTCTGCTGAGAATCTAGATTTCTTTTCCAAGATCATGGACTCGGTCATACTCAACATAGTCGATTTGTTCCTTGACGTCGGAAACGTGCTCAACGAGATTCCCTCCTCCATGGTCGAGGTAATCAGCGGGGGAATGGGGTCGGGTAGTCTTGACGGCAGGTCATTCCACCTATTGCTCACAGACAACTGGAGGGAAAGCAGATCCCTCACTCCTATTCAATCCATCAATTTGCAGATTGGGTCCTCCGACCATCCAATTGTTCCGGGCAATCACATTGTTCTAGCCCAAGATCGCCGCCTGAACACCATTCAGACCGATCATGGTCCCGTGGACCCATTAGTACCCGTCGCCGCCAGCATTTTGCTAAGCGGCCTACAGGCATTCTCCATCGTTGATTCAGGCAACTCCGACGAGCAGTCCATGAGCCTCGACACCCAGTCGAACGAATCTCTGGCTCTTACTTTCATCAATCACGACCCCGGTCGAATCAACGGGTCGTCCCACCAGTCGATTCTGCTCTCAGACCTCCCTGACAACATCTCGATTAGCATCACTCCCAGCGGTTTGGAGTACACAGCTTCGACGCCAATCGACTCAATCGTCTACACGGGGATGGAGGGGATGCAGCGCCAAGCTGCGAGAATCTCCGGATTCCCCTCGACTTTCACCACAACCTCTGGAAACTCATTCTCCTGGTCCTCCTCTTCGCCTATCACTGAGATAGAGTCCCAATTGAGTAACTCATCATCACCCCTATCGATGTCCGGAGACCACTTCCTTTTCCATAATGATCCCTCTTCCAATACCTCGTCCCTGTCTATGAGAATCTCCGGCCTGAGCGAGGTCGGTTGGACGCCGCCTCAGGAAGAGGGGGCTACTGGCTCGGCTGGCAGAGGCAGTGCATATGCTACCATCGATGGATCGAATCCATTGATGATTAACGTGGGAAGCGCACCCACCACCTATCATTCCCCCCTCACGGTCCTCGCTGAGATTGATCCCCTACCATCGAAGTTGTCATTTGAGATTCCAACCGGCTCACAGTCAGGACCGTCACTGGTCATCCCACAGCTGAACGCCTCGAGCGGAGTGTCAGGAATAGCCCTCTTCATCGGTGGCTTCGCTGAACTCGGGCAATCCGTCAACAGCGTCCTCGCTGGAATAACCACTGACATCTCGGCAGGTTCTGAATCAGGGGGGGATGGATTCTCCTTCGGACTCGGAATGGAAGCAGACGCCGATTTCGACTTAGTGGTGGAATCATTGATGGGAGTGCAGGCTATTGACGATCCAGATTGGGTTCATGGTATGTCACTGAACTCCGCTCCTTCGGGAATATCCGATGGATTCCACCTCCGAATTTGGATGCCCAACCTGCCCCCAACCATCGACCTCTCGGTCTCGAGAACAGATACTACGAACGGCCAGAGATGGGCAATCAACCTCGGTCTCGATGGTTGGAAGCCGCAGCATCCCGAGCTGATAATCGTATACAAGGGGGTCAACGGACAGGACCTCTTCATCACTCTCAAAGGCCTTGAGCAGGGTGCCTCCACCTCATTATTGCTCGATTCGGTCTTCAATATCGATACGGTGGGGGGGATCACCGAAATCTCAACCTCCACTCTGTTCGGGATGTCCACCAGGCTAGACTGGTTCCACGCCTTGCTCATAGACAGGGAGGCAGGCAGCCGGACCGAGATGATGGTTCAGGACATTCCAGAGACAGTCGAGATCCAAGCCAGCTTGGGAACTGCGGTCTCGATTGACATGACTGTCCCAGAGCAGTACAGGACCGACGGCTTCGGCGTCAACTCGATCATGCTCCAACAAATGCAGTGGATGGATGGGCTGTGGTGGCCGGCGACCATGTTCCTGACTGAGGTTCCGGGTTCGATGAACCTGACCACCGAGCCGGATCTGAATTTTGACATCACCCAGAACATAGCCTTCCAAGGAATGCCAATCCTCGACTTCTCGGCCTCTCGTGAGGGCATGTCACTGTACATCGAGGCGCTCGGTAGAGCAATCAACAACAGGGGCGATTTCGTCCTGATGGCTGAGGGTATGTCAGACAGGCTGGCAATCAAGCCAACCACGTCCTACGGCCTCAACATCAGGTCAGGAGGGGATGGCGTCGATAGGCTGTACATACGAGCAACCGACATCCCGACCATGCCGCCGATAGTCCTCGAGGAGATGGAGGCTCTGGGTGAGGACCTGAAGAGTGCGACGATTCATGTCAAGGAGGTAATCGGACCCTACAGCATAATCCAGATCGAGGAGGTCCAAGGCGGCCGCATTGTCATGTCCGCGAGGGCCTCTGCCACCATAGATGACAGGAACTTCGATCTCAGAGGCGTCCTGTTGGATGCACAGACCACGGGTGGAGTGCCCTCGGGCACGACTGTGGGTGTCAACGGTCTGGCATCCGACCTGTCCATTCTCAACATGATTCCCGGAACCTCCGGAACCACGAGTCACATCATGGCTCCCGAGCCGCTGTCTTCTGGCATCCTCACTTTGGTTGCGACCCTATGGGGGGGTGGATGATGGGTCTGTTGGAGAAAGTAGCATCGAGAAATAGCGAGGACAAGGACTCCGAGGTTGCTCACGTAATTCTCGAGAGGCTCGGTGAGGGCGCCACGGCAGTCATCACTCCAACTAGGGTGGTCTTTGCCTCGATCACCGCCTTCCTGATTCTCTCTGCCTCCTTGTTCGTGCTGGTCTGGGTCATTCCCTACGACAATGTCGATGTGGATATCGTCTACATGCAAGCAGGTTCCGGACATGTCGTGCTCGCCGAACTGGACAACAAGGGCAGCAGGACCTTGGAAGAAGTCACTCTGACAATGAGATTCCTCGATTCTGACGGAATCGAAAAGGGGCGTTCGGACTTCGCAATAGGTGAGCTCCCCGCCCATACATCCATCGCCGGCGACGACCTTGAGATGATTGTCGCAGGCCAATCGGTATGGGAGCAATACACCATCGAGGTCATTCTGAACTACCAGTACTACGGTGGCGGCGATGCCTCCGAGAGGTGGACTCACGAGGTTGGAGATTGGACGAGGGAGGTGTTCGTGGACGAGGTTCCGTTCAGCCTCTTCTAATCCAACCAATATTTCGACGTCACTTGCAGATTGCCGTGTAACCCATAGCCTCAAATTTAATCCGAAGGGGGAGTGCAGAGATGAATAAGCAAGTATCGCTGCTCATCCTAGTCCTGCTGCTCTCATCTTTCGCACCTATAGCCAGCCCTCAATCGGATTTCACCACCAACGATGAGACCCCTCTAGAGCCGCAGCTAACCAGAATCGAGATTTCCCCCGACCCAGACAGCATCAGAGATCTCGGACTTCCCGTGATACTGCCTGGTTCCGAAGCCCCAAGGCCAGTTCGGGCCGATTCCTCGATTGGGGTCTACTCTGATTCTGGCCTCTTCCTGGACACCGAACTCCCAGAACGGCTCAGGGTCCCCCGACCCGACCTAATAATCGCCCTGATTGACTCCAAAGTCAGTTTGTGGGACGCTCGTAACGAGATTTCCGATGTCGCTGATGTGGCTATTCGATCGACGATTCCTCCCTCCGGTTTCCTCGTACAAGGAACTGAGGCGGAACTAGGGGTCGTTAGTGGCCTGCCCATTGTCACTTCGAGCCACGAGGTACCCCTCGCACTGCTTCTTGACAGCCTGTTGTGGGACGACACTCCCGATGCTCTCACAGAGGTCGAATTGCTAGGCTGGAAGGATGCGGAACTCAACCGACTAGATACTCCCGGATTTGGACTCAGTGGGTCATTGAGAGACCTAGTGACCCGGTCATTGGACGAGCCTTGGACTCCGGGAGTGGGCATCCACTTTGGATCGTTGTCATCATCCGAAGCCGCTGGTCTCGCCATGCATCCTCAAGTCTCATTCATCTCCCCAGTTCTCACTCTCACCACATTCAACAACCAGGTCCGATCTCACATGGGTGTCAATATAGCGGAGACTGCATTCGTCACGGGCCTGACCGGCAGTAACCAGACGATTGCTGTGGCCGACACAGGCATCGACCACGACCACGGCGACTTCGATAGCATTACCGTTCATCGAGTAGACGTCTCGGGTGACGGTACTACGGCTGATATGAACGACGGACATGGTACTCATGTATCCTGCACGGTCCTTGGCTCGGGCTTCCGAACCAGTACCTACGAGGGGGTGGCTCCAGAGACGGATCTCTACCTGCAGGCCATGGAGGATGATGATACCGGCACTTTGGCCGGACCCGGAGTCTACACCCTACTGGGCACTGCATACAACTCAGGTGGTGCCAGACTTCACACGAACAGCTGGGGCGGCTTGGACGCCGGTGGCGACTACACCACACAATCAGAGGACGCCGATGATCGGACCTCTACTTGGGATCAATATTGGACCTATGAGGGTATGACGGTACTGTTTGCTGCTGGTAATGAGAGGGACGACGGCATCTCTCCACCGGGGACAGCAAAGAACGTGATCACCGTGGGTGCCCATGTGAACAGGTACTCATTGACTGCGGCCGACGAGATGTACTACTGGAGCAGCAGGGGTCCCACGGACGACGGGAGGATCAAGCCGGACCTAGTGGCCCCCGGGGACTATGTGAGGTCCTGTAGGTCTCAGGAGGCCGTGGACGCACCTAACAATATCAACAACCAGTGGTACGTGGAGTACAGCGGTACCTCGATGGCAACTCCCGCTGCCGCCGGGGCCTCGGTTATCGTCAGGCAGTACCTGATGGAGGTTGCCGAGAGACCAGCCCCCCAAGGAGCCCTGGTGAAGGCCATGCTCATCCTCGGTGCCGAGGACATGGGCACTCGTGACATTCCTAACGAGGACGAAGGATGGGGGAGGTTGAACCTCGTCAACACCTTGGTTCCCGATGGTGATATCGGAACGTTTGTGGATGACCGTTCGCGCCTATCCAGCGGACAGCAGGCGGAGTACAATTTCGATGTCACAAGGGCCGGTGAGCCCCTGAAGGTGGTACTCGCATGGTCGGACTATCCCGGCTCGACCTGGTCCAATACCCAATTGAGGAACGACTTGAATCTTGAGGTCACCTCCCCAGACGGGCAGGTCACATACTTTGGAAACGACTTCAGCAACGGGAAGTCGACCACAGGGGGGACCAAGGACAACAAGAACAACGTCGAGGTCGTACTCATCGACTCAGCAGCTATGGGAGTATGGAACGTCAAGGTCAAGGACTTCACGCATGGCGGTAGCAGGCACTACCAACCATATGCGATAGCCGTCAGGGGAGTCAACGTCAACGACCTGGTTCCCGACCCCGCAATAATTCCCAGTTCGTTCGAGATCTCCACCCCGATACCCCAAGTCGGAGAGGAGACTCAGTTTTCGGTCTCCGTTGTCAATCAGGGTTCTGGCTCATTCCCAGAGGTCCACGTCTCTGCCTATGTGAACGCCAATCACATCGAAACGAAGACTCTTGGGATGTCCCCCGGCGAAGATGCTGTTCTGGAGTGGGACTGGACACCGACGGGCGACGACGTGGGCAACTCCTCTGTCCGTATCGAGATAGACCCAAATGACCAGCTCGAGGAACAATCCGAAGACAACAATATCCTAGTCCGACTCGTTCCCGTCAGCGCCCCCGGGATACAGGCATCGTCCGCCACACCGTGGAAGACGCTTGGCGATGCAACCGATGAGACGACGACTTGGCCCATCGTGATGACCAACCTGGCCCTGTTCGAGACCAACGCCACCATCGATGTGTCTGACCCCGTTAGATCCAGAGACGGAGACTCATTTCCCTGGTTCAAGGCGTTCGAGGTTACTGAGGTCAACTTGGGGCCAGCGGAGTCGACAGCCGTCAACCTCACCTTGGTGCACCCTGCCCCACCGGAACCCGGTACCTATGCGATGGTAGTGACCGCAACCGACGTGGAGTACGACGTTGAGTCTCAGTTGGAGATATTCTTCTACGTTCCCGTACTAGCCCAACCCGATGTCACACTGCCCGGGGAGTCAATCTCAGTGGACTCCTTCGAGACTACCAATGTGGAAATTGAGATATGGAATCAGGGTAACGGAGCTCAGACTTACGATGTCGAACTGGCATCCCCGGCCGGATGGGACCTCGGCTTCGATGACATCGGCTCGTTTCCGGGATCCGCTGAGGGCTCGACTGGGACACTAAGCAAGGAAGCCTCGATTCCCGTGGAAATCAGCATCGAGCCGCCTGGGGTCTTGATTGACGCAGGCGCTACCTTCGAAGCCCATATTATCGTCAAATCACGAGTCAGTTCTGAGACGTGGTCATTTGCATTGCCTCTCGTCATCGAAATCTATGATTCCATCCAGTTCACTCCGACTTCCGGTGGCATCCAGACAGGGATACCCGCCGATTCCCTGCACGAGATAACCCTGCAAATCGTCAATCAGGGGAACCGTGAGTTGCTGCTCACGCCGATTGACCGGGCGCTTCCCGGGGGATGGACGATTTCCGGTGGATTGGACAGTGTGACAATACCGCGGGGCTCATCTACTGAATGGTCCTTCTCGATTAAGGGAAACGGATTGGCTGCAGGCGGTCCGGTGGAGGTCAGGTTCCTGACGGACGACGGGTTCTCTGCTGATTGGAACACGACCCTCCTAGTAATCTCCAGTGCTGTTCCGACGATTTCCTTCGATGAGGTGGTCTTCGTCAACGGCTCGTCGGTTGACAGCTCCAACACCCCACTGGGTTTGGGAGCCCATCCAGTGGGGGCACCTGGTTTCGACATGGCTTGGAAGGTTACCAACGACGGTACTTCGAACTGGCAGCCAAATGCCAACATGGAGCTACCTAGCGAAGATTGGACCTCTATCTGCTCGGTCAGCCCACCGAAGATTTCCCCCGACCAAACAGCCACTGTATGGTGCACCATAGTCATCCCAGTCTACGAGGAAGCGGGCTCCGAACCAGAGGTCACCCTCGTCCTCTCGGAAGGTGGAATCGAGTCAAGACACACCATCTCCCTATTGGTCGAGACTGTGAACGAGGTCATTTGGACGCTACAGAACATGAACGAGGCCCACGAGGGATACTCTACGACTCTGTACTTCGAACTGCAGAATACCGGCAACTCAGTGGTCTCGAACCGACTTGCCACCGAGGGGCCCACTAGTTGGGATATCAGGATTCTAGATGGCATCCTTGTCACATTGCAGCCGGGAGAGATAAGATCGGTGCAGATATCCTTCATCCCAAATTCTGGTTCGGATGGGGAGGTGGTGCTGATGCTCGCAGATGCCGAGCACGTATCGGGCCACAGCACCAGCCTGCAGATTGATGTGATACCCGACGACTCGAGCGATGGGACGCTGACATGGGTGTTCGGGCTCGCAATCCTCCTCATTGTCACCCTCGCCGGTGCCGCGGCCCTACTCTACCAGAGGAATGGTGGCACCCTCAAAGCACTACTCGATCGGACGCCATCAGTCTGGAAGCAGAGGGAGTCACATGGTCATGACGCTCATGCCTTGGACGAGGGGGAGTTGTGGGATTCCGAGCCGGAAACCGAGGCAGAGTCAAACCCAGGGGCCGATTCAGACCCAGAGACCGAGCAGAGCGAACCGAAGTTGGAGCGCTTCTCGGAGTACCCCGGATGGCTGTGGGATTCGGACAAACAGGAGTGGGTACCAGATCCCAATCACCAGGCAGAGTGAGCCCAATATAGCCAACGACCTTCTAACACGCCTATCAGAACCGTGATATTTAGCGCACGCAATGCCCGAAGTCCTTAGAGGGGCCATTGAGTCGGTGATTCGATGAGAAGGCCAGACTCAGCGACCATTTTCACCGCCCTCCTGCTCGTTTCACTGCTTGCTCCGACGGTGCTGGCTGCGGCTTCTCTACAATTGGCGGCGGACTCATTGGCTAAGGAGGCCACCACGGACGACCCGGCCGAGTACGCAATCACAATCATCAATGACGGTGACGAGGATTTGACGGTCTCTCTCAGCACTTCGCAGGCTTCGGACTGCAATGGATTCACCTCGTCGATTGACACGGTCCCCTTCTCACTGAACGAAGGTGATTCGGAGGAAAAGACGCTTTCAGTGAGCGTGAATGACCAGGCCTCGGGCGAGTGCGAGACCACCGTCACCGCAACGGGGGCATATCCCGGCGGGACAGCAGACGCGGACATCAAGGTGACAACGTCAGCTGAGGGTGGTGGCCAGTACTCCGTCACACTCACTCACAATAATCCTGGAAATGGCATCATCAACTACGACGGTGAGGATGATAACGCTAAGTGGACCGTCGATGTCGAGAATAGTGGTGAGCAGGACAACCAGAACATTCAGCTCAGCATGACATCATCCAGCGACTGTGATTCAGATGGCTTGGATGCCACAGTGGATCCGCAGACCATGACCCTGAATTCGGGCGAATCAGAGGAGGCCACCGTGACAGTGGATCTACCTGCTGGGAGCTCCACTGAATCAGGCAACCACTGCTTTATCCTAGAGGCGACCATGACCAGTGACCCAAACCCGACTGACCAAGCCAATGACAGCATCCCCCTCACTCTGAAGATCCAGGAGGTGAAGACCTGTGACTCATCCCTAGGGTCATCCTCCCATACGCTGGACCCGGGGGAATCGGCAGACAACTTCTTCTCTTTGGTTAACACCGGCAACACTGCGTGGACAGTCAGCGCATTCGCGATGGCCGAGGGATACGACATCAGCGATTGGGTGGACTTCGAAACCCCTACCAGCAGGCTGCTATCTGAGACGGGCGGAAACCAGGACTCGACCACCTTCGACTTCGTCATAACTCCTGACGACTCCATGGAGCCCGGCTCTATAGACGTCTACATCCAAGGGCGTGCCGGCAGCAACGTAGGGTGCGAATCCCTCCTCAGGGTGAATCTAGGTCAAGTCCGAGATGCTTCGCTATCGCTCACCCAACCGACTCTGAGCAACATCCAGCCGGGCGCCTCCGCGTCGACCTCAATCCAAATCACGAACACTGGGAACGGCCAAGACACCTACGCATTGGGTGTCAAGGACCTCCTTCCGGGTTGGCATGTTGAACTGTCACAGACCACTATAACCGTGAATGGCAGGCACTGCACGACTTCGTTAAACTGCGATAGGGAGTACGTGCAGGCGCAGATTACGGTCCCAGCCAACGGCAAGGCCGGCATAGAGTTCCCGATTATGTTCACAGTGAGCTCATCCGGACTCACTCATGATGAGGCCCCCGTCGTAATTACGGTCTCCCCGGTTCACAGTGCGAGCATGTCCCTCACCTCAGATTCCCAAACCGGAAGGTTCACTCAATGGGTCGCCTATCCCATCGACTTGACCAATACTGGCAATATCCAAGATTCGTTCGGCCTGAGCTCCTGCGACCCCGATATCAATGACACCTGCGAGCAGACCAAGTGGTCGACCCGATTCAAGGACTCTGGCGGCAATGATGTCACTCTGTTAACCATTGATTCGGAGCATACCAAACGCATCTATCTGGAAGTCCTGGTCTCGGACAATATCGATAACAAGTCGGAGAAGTTCGAAGTCAGGATCGGCATCGTCGGGACGGAGATTCTGCTTACTGACAAGGTGACGACGACCGTCTCCATCTACAACTACAGCATGGCCGTGGCTTTCGAGAGTCCAGATGACGATCCGGCATTGATGAGCTTGGCCTTGCCACCAGGGGGCACCTCATCGCTGTCATTCTGGATCTCCAACACCGGTGATGGTGGCGCCGACGAAGTCGTGGTCTCAGTCTCAGGCATGGACTCCTCTGTCCTCCGGACTATCAGCGTCGACGGCTCCCAAGTCGAAGGGGACATCAGGGTTCCCGCGGATGACCGGGTTCTCGTCGAGATTGAGTTCGAAGTCCTTGAGGGCATAGAGAGCGGAGTCTCGGGGGTATTGAGGATAGGAGTCACTTCAAAGAAGAATACCGCCCAGACTCCTTCTTTCGTCGATATAGCAGTGGACATCAGAACCATTCACGATCTTCGCTTCACACTGGAGTCCCCAGATGAGAAGGAATCCACATATCCAGAGCACTCCGAATTCATCCTCTATGTCTCAAACTATGGCAATACGGAGGAGGATGTCGAAGTCCTATCCAGCGATTCGCTCAGGGGGTGGACGGTCGATGTGATCAACGACGAGTTCAAACTGGATCCGGGCGAGACCCGCGAGGTCAAGGTCAGGGTGACGCCTCCGAGTGAGATGATCGATGATGATGATTACACTTTCACTATCACAGTGCAGCCGAAGGACCTTCCTGTCGCAGGACAACCAGTAGACCTGACGGCTAGGTCAACGTTGGGACTAGGCTCAATCTCCGATGAGATGCAGGAGGTCCTAGCCATTGCAGTCATTTTGGTGGGCTCACTCCTCGTCCTCTACCTATTTGTCCGCTCGCGTTCCGAGAACCGCCTATTGGCCGAGTCGCTCTACGATGAGAATGATGACTGAGCAGCGCCCTTGAACCTTCTTCGGATACTCTTATGTCCGAATTTTTGGTCGCCGACCTTGCCGGTCCCTTCGGGACCGAGTGTGATTGAGATGTCCACCGTTACCGAGATGTACCTTCCCGTGGCTGTCATGACCCTCGTTGGAATCGGCTTCCCCGTAATCAGTTTCTTTGCGACACGATTCCTCAGACCGACTAAGAAAGGATCCGACAGCTCGAAGACGAGGTCGATTCTCCTACCCGGTTACGAGGTCGACCACAGCCTATACCTGCGTCGTGAAAGCACATACGAGTGCGGTTCCGACCCGCTCGGCGATGCCGACATCAACTTTCACTTTCAGTACTACTGGTATGCAATCGTATTCCTCGTCTTCGACATCGCATTCATGTTCCTGGCCTTCGGTGGCGTGATTGCAATCCAGAAGGGCGGTGCGCTCGATGACAGCGAAGTCATCAGCGCGCTGCTGACGATGACCATCTTCATCCTCCTGATGGGACTGGGTGTTTGGCACGTCTTCCGCAAGCGAGGCAGAATATACATCTGAGGTGATTTGATGGATGACGATGGACAGAACTACTCAGTCTTCAACAGCAGGATGCTGGTTGACACGGTGGGTGACATCACAGACGGGGCGATGAAGGCAAGCCGAATCAAGGATGTTATAGGCGTCCTCGCTGGAAGGATATTCAACTGGAGTCAGAGAAAGTCTCTCTTCCCCCTTCACTTGGGGATCAAATGCTGCGCTCTTGAGATGGCTGCAGCGGGCGCAAGCAGATTCGATGCAGAGCGCTTCGGGGTCTTCTTCCGATCCAGCCCCCGCCAGTGCGACGTCCTTCTGGTAAACGGCCCGATTAGTAAGAAGTTCGCCGACCCCATAATCAGGCTCTGGGAGCAGATGCCCGAGCCCAAGTGGTGCATTGCCATGGGCGAGTGCGCAATCTCCGGCGGCCCTTACTTCCAGTCCTACAACATTCTCGAGGGCGTGGATACCGTCATCCCCGTTGATGTCTACATCCCAGGCTGCCCACCACGACCGGAGGCACTGATTGACGGCTTCGACATGCTCCGACAGAAGATCGTCCGCATCGGAGCCCTCCCTCACGACGGTAGGCCAGCCTCCCAGAAGCCGATCATCATCGGAGATGACTAGGAGGGCCAAGCATGGGACATATCGTTTCTACAGAGACTCAGAGGTCGGCTGCACAGGACCTAGCCGCAGCTGTCTCCGAAATGGATGGTATCACAGCCGAGGTTTTGGAGAGGAGCAGCGGTACGAGCCCGCGTAACGTAGTCGTGGTGAACTGCCCCCCCGAGCGGTGGCGTGTCTTGGCCGAGAATCTCAGAAATACTCAGGGAGTGGACTACTGCTCAATGATCACCGGCATCCACTGGCCAGAGGGAGGGCCCGAAAAGAACTGGGAGGTCATTTACCACTTCTTGCGAATGGCAGTGTCCGATCCTCCTGTAATCGGCGGCATGGTCGAACCCATTATCACAGACCCGACGAAGGTCGGGGGCATCAGGGTGCCCTTGGAGATTGAGGTGCGCATCAATCTGCCTGAGACCAGAGAACCTTCCGTGGCATCGGTTCAGGACATCTGGGTCGGTGCAGATTGGAACGAGAAGGAAACCTGGGACTTGGTCGGCATCGACTTCGAGGGCCACGTCGGAATGCGCAGGGTTCTGCAACCCCACGAGACGCCAACCGGCTTCCACCCACTTCAGAAGCAGCACAAACTACGCTACCACGACTTCGAGGAGATGTATGACGATGCACAGGGCTTCCTGCGCAAGCCGTCCGATGCGGGCAAAATCAAGTGAGGAGGTATTAGATTGGCGGAGATGTGGATTTCGATGGGCCCCCAGCACCCCATGACGCACGGTCTTTGGACCCTCAAGGTCAAGGTCGATGGAGAGACCGTAATCGACACTGAGCCAGACCTCGGCTACATCCACCGCGGCGTTGAGAAGATATGCGAGGCGCGTGACTTCACCCAGATTACCACCTACTGCGACCGGCTGTGCTACGCCAGTGCCAATACTTGGTCACACTCCTACATTTACGCGGTAGAGGATCTTCTGGAAGTCGAAGTCCCCGAACGCGCCGAGTACATCCGACTAATCGCGGTGGAACTACAGAGAATCGCATCCCACCTGATGTGGTTGGGTGCCTACGGCCCCGACACCGGCAACCTGTCCATCATGGTGTGGTGCCTGCGCGAGCGGGAGATGATGATGGATCTACTCCAAGAATTGAGTGGCTCGAGGATGCACTACAACTTCCCTAGGGTCGGTGGCGTCAAGCGCGATCTCCCTCACGGCTTCGCCCAGCGGGCCAGAGCCAAGGTCAGCCTCTTCCTCAATAGGATTCAGGAGTACGAGGCCCTGTTCGACGAGAGCACTATCTTCCTCATCAGGACCCAAGGGGTTGGGTACGCAAAACCCGAGGAAATGGTTAACCACGGCGTCTCCGGTCCGAACCTCCGCGCTGGGGGTGTGAACTACGACGTCCGTCGCGCGCATCCGTACTCGGTCTACAGCGAGCTCGACTGGGAACCGCCAGTCGAGAGGCCGTCAATCAAGGGGGCCGATTGCTATGACAGGTACAGGATTAGGATCGAGGAGATGCGCATCAGCGCCCTAATGGTCCTCGAGGCTCTGGAGAAGATTCCCCGTGGTGCCGACACCTACCACGAACCTGGCGATCCCGCAATCCTAGCGAAGGCTCCCAGCAGGGCTCCCGAGGGAACCTCTGGCTTCCACCACTTCGAGGACAGTCGCGGCGAGTCTATGTTCTACCTTGCAGGAGGCGGCGAGGCTCGCGGCAAACACCCGTACCGCGTTTCTATTCGCTCGCCGATGTTCCTAACCATACCATATGCATCAAAATGCATGATTGGATACAAGGTTGCAGACATCCCGGCCATCATGGGCTCGTTCGACCCATGCATCGGAGAGACGGACAGGTGAGATGATGCCGAGCAGTGACTGGTTAGACCTCAGGGGAGGGGTGGAGAGGCTCGTTGGTTGGTCAATGGATGGATTGCACGATGTCCTGCCGTCCGAAGACGTCGATTTGCAGATGACCATCTCACTCCCCGAGGGGATATGGCCGAATGACATCACCGTTGGCCCGATATTCAACCTCCAAGAGGAGTTCGCAGTCATGCAACCCGGGTTGGAGGCCCTCTTCAACGCCACAATCGTGTGTTCGATAGTATTCACAACAGTCATGATGACTATGCTGCCAATCCCCTACATCGAGCGGAAGTTCATCGGACGCCTGATGGACAGGCTCGGTGCAACGACCACCCTTCGCAGCCTCTGGGTTGGTGAGAGCGGCGTGACCGCCGGAGAGTGGTGGAATCAACTCCCCTTCGGCATGGGCGTGCCCATAGGGTGGGCCAACAGGCTGCTAAACTCAATTTGGGGCAACGACCATCCTCTGGAGACGGTCTCGAGAGTCAACAATCGGAGCTATCACGGCTACTGGTTCCTGCTACCGGGTTTCTTTCAGGCCTTCGCGGATTTCACGAAGTTCGCTGGCAAAGAGCATATCGTGCCGAAGAACGCCGACAAGGTCGTCTTCGAGGTTGCCCCCGTCATCATCATCTCCACGACCGTACTGGTTTTCGCTTTCATCCCCTTCGGGCCCCACTTCTACATCGCCAGCCCCGAGCTATCAACGATTTTCATGATGGCCGTCTTCGGGGTCGCTCCGCTCGGGGTCTTCTTCGCCGGCTGGTCATCCAACAACAAGTACACCCTCATCGGGGGAATGCGCTCCGCAGCCCAACTCACTGCCTATGAAATTCCCCTGCTTATCACCGTGCTCGGTGTCTGCGTCCTCAGCGGCTCCTTCAACATCATCGAGATAGTTGATTTTCAAATCAGTGAGGGCAATATTTGGAATGTCTTCATGATGCCCTTGGGAGCTGCCCTCTTCCTGATTACCATGATCGCGGAGGTCGAGCGCATCCCGTTCGACATGCCCGAGGCCGAGGCTGAGCTAGTCGAGGGATGGTGGACCGAGTACGGTGGTCTTCGGTGGGGCTTCATGTTCATGGCCGAGTACATGCGATCGTTCGCAGCGTGCCTCCTGTTCGCTCTGTTCTTCCTAGGTGGTTGGGAGGCGCCCTTCCAAGGAACACTAGAATGGCTTCCCGTGGTTGGCAGCATCTTCGAGCTCCTCTTCTCGATCGTGCCCGGAATAGCGTGGGTTCTCGGCAAGTCCTGGCTTCTGTTCGCTGTCTTCGTCTGGATTCGAGCCTCCCTCCACAGGGTACGCACAGACCAGATCCTCGAGTTTGGGTGGAGGTGGCTGCTTCCCCTCTCAATCTTCAATCTGGCCATCGCGATCTTCCTCAGGGTACAGGTCTGGGACGACGGCTGGGGCATTATCGCCCCAGTCGCTATGGTCCTGTTCGGAGTGCTGGGCTTCGCCATCCTAGTGGTCGACGAGGACAAGGAGGCCATCGACAGCATGCGTCGGCCATACAGCACCTATGCCGTCGTCAAGGCCTCGCCTGGGAGCCACAGGGACTCGGAGGTGAGGACATGAGCTACCACCCTCATGGAACCCCAAGCTTCCGGAACCTCATTGTCCGCCCCATGTGGATCACGATGAAGACCGCTCTGCGCACGGTGCCATTCCTCGGTAAGCTCAGGTTCCTGAAGAATGACTACCACGGCCAAGCAGCGGACATGATCGACGATAGAACAAGGACGCGTGTGGGCAAGGCCCACCCCAGCATTAGTCAGAGATTCGCCGCCGACCGCGAGACGAGCCAGCTGATGCCTTTCGTCGAGAGGCCCGTGACGGTGATGTACCCTTACGAGAGACTCGAGGACCTCGAGCCTTGGCTATTTGTGCCCGGAAACTATAACGGCAGAATAGGAATCATCTGGGAGACTTGCACAGCGTGCAAGGCATGCGTGCGTGCATGTCCCAATGACTGCTTGCACATGACCTCCGAGACGAGGGTCAATGTCCTCGACACCGCGGACAGCGGTCATGAGTTGCACGGTTATGGAAGCGAAATAGAGGCTGGAGGCCTCGCAGCCAAGCCGAAGGAGGAATTCAATCAGATCGCCGAAGGCTTCGACCTCGTCAATGACCACGGTGCTGCCCCGCAGCAGTACGACTTCGCAGAGGTCATCGACATCACAGGTGATATCGCCACCGTGCGTTGGTCGGACGGCTCCGGAAACGAGGACGTCGAACTCAAATCCCTGAAACCAGCAGAGCAGGACATCGTCTCAGGCCGAATTGATCTGGGTAGGTGCATGTTCTGCGGCCTCTGCATGGAAGCATGTCCCTACGAGTCCTTCTTCATGACCAACGAATATGACGGTATGTCGGGTTTCACAAGGGATGATCTCAGGATGGATGCTGATAGGACGAGGATCCTGCCTGTTGTTCACCAGGAAAGGGTGGACATGGAGCTCGCCAAGCGAGTTGAGAAGGAGAAGGAGAAGCGAGCCAGAAAGGTGGCTGGAGCGGAGGCTTGATTCGATGGCCATTGACTTCGAGGCTCTAGTCTTCGTCATCGTCGCTGGCTCCGCGATAGCGGGGGCGATTGGCTGCGTGTTCGCAAATAGAGTCGCCCATTCCCTCCTATGGCTCATGCTGACCTTCACTGCCGTGGCTGCAGTCTTCCTGATGGCCAATGCCGAGATGCTGGCAGCCATTCAGATTCTCGTCTACCTGGGGTCGGTGATGATTGTCGTCCAGTTCGGCGTCATGCTCACTCGCAGAAGAATACAGGATGTTGAGATCTGATGAGGGCGCTGTCGGGGATGGCTGGGATCGGCGTCTTCGCCTTCATCCTGATTCTGCTCAGGGAGGTGATGGAGCACCCCATGTGGGACGAGACTGGAGAGGCGCCGACGACCCTCGAGTTCGCGAACGCCCTCTTCAATGACTGGTCCGTCGCCGTCGTGGTTCTCGGCGGGCTACTCGCCATGGCGATGATCGGTGCTTCCTATCTCGTGCGCGATGAGCGACTGATCAACCTTCTATGGGATATGGGGGGCGAGGAGGAATGATCGATCCCAGTTGGATAGCGGGACTGGGCGTCATCCTGTTCGGCGTGGGCCTTCTCGGCACCTTCTACCACAAGAACGCGATCGTCGTGCTGATGTGCATCGAGCTGATGCTCAATGCAGCCAACCTGAACTTCGTTGCAGCCGCCGCCCACTACGGCGACGTAGGCGGTTGGGTATTCACCGCCATCGCCATCGCCATCGCCGCAGCAGAGGTAGCCATCGGGCTAGCCATCCTGCTGTCGATGTACAGTACCCAGGAGACGATCTTCCTCGATGAACGTGCGAGCAAACTGAAGAACTAGGTGGTATGATGGCGAAATCTGGCAACGAGTACAACCTCCTTCTGCCACTCGCCCCGGTGCTCCTTGTCGTGCCGGCCCTCTACCTATTGGGCATGGAGTCAAACGAAGCGGCATTCCTCATCGTGCTCACTCCATTCGTCGCTTTCCCTGCTATCCTAATCATCGGACAGATCTACAACGGCAACGAGACTTGGAAGTACAAGCTGAAGGAAGGGGGCATCATTGGGCTCGGTGCCCTGCTGGTCTCCCTCACCGTGACCCTCTGGATAATGTTCGATTACCTGACTGAAGCCGTACACTTCGGGAACGACAGCGTTGCGACCTGGTTCGATTGGATTTCCTTCGAGGTCATGCAATCGGACTACACCATGACCGAGACGAGGGTGCTTGGTGTGGGCGTGTGGATTGACTCCGTCACCCTGATGCTGCTGTTCGTGGCCACCTTCCTGTGCTTCCTGATCTGCTGGTTCAGCCTGGGCTACATGAACACCGACCAAATCAACGAGGACCGAAACCACCGGTTCTACGGCGAGTTCGTGCTGTTCGCTCTGGGCATGTTCGGGATGGTGCTCGCTGACAACTTCCTGTGGCTGTTCGTCTTCTGGGAGATCATGGGACTGTGCTCCTACCTGCTAATCGGATTCTACTTCTGGAAGGAGAGCGCAGCCAAGGCGGCGAAGAAGGCATTCCTGACCACTCGTGTTGGCGACGTCTTCCTGATGGTTGGGCTGCTAATCCTCTACGACATCTACGGCTCTCTGGAGTTCGCGGTAGTCTTCGACGACCCTTCCACTGGCGTGAGTGGAGTGGCCGTAGACTCAAACCAGCTCTTCTGGGCGCTGCTGATGCTATTCATCGGCGCTGTGGGCAAGTCAGCGCAGTTCCCGCTCCATGTATGGCTGCCCGACGCCATGGAGGGCCCCACCCCTGTGTCTGCCCTTATTCACGCAGCAACGATGGTGAATGCGGGCCTCTACCTAGTCGCTCGGATGGTGCCATTCGTCGACGTGAGTCACCACGGCGTCGCCGGCCTCGAGGACCTCGGGCTGATTGTGGCTTACATCGGAGGTATCACCGCCTTCATGGCCGCCTCGATCGCATTCGTCCAGAACGACATCAAGAAGGTCCTAGCCTACTCCACGATGAGCCAGTTGGCGTACATCTTCACTGGGCTCGGCTCAGCGCTCTGGTTCTACAACCACGGTGATCACCACGCAGCCGCATTCGTGTTCGGGGCTTCGATGTTCCACCTGTTCAACCACGCCATGGCCAAGGGCATGCTGTTCATGGCTAGCGGCTCGGTCATCCACGAGATCCATCACTCCCATGACAACCTCCATCACGGGAATCACGGACACGATGACTTCGATCCGCAGGACATGCGCAACATGGGTGGGCTGGCATCAAAGATGCCAGTCACGGCCACAGCGATGATGGTCGGGTCGATGTCGATAATCGGCATCCCGCTGATTGGGGGGTTCTGGTCGAAGGAAGGCATCATCGCTGAGACATGGAAGGCCTACCTTGAGGCAGAGCCGCTGATGTTTGGCCCTGCCATCCTGATTCTCCTCACCGCTGGGATGACCGGATTCTACATGTCACGCATGTGGTTCATGACCTTCGCGGGCGAGCCCAAGCACGAGGTCGCCGAGCATGTCCACGAAACCACCCCTTGGATCAAGGAGCCTCTGGTCATCCTGTCTCTCATTAGCGCTCTAGGCGGCTTCACGCTCGCGCTTCTGGGAGTGATTGACTATCTCTCAGCGGAATCCAGCCATCTCTCCATCCACGGGGAGATTAGCAGCGCTGTAATCCATGAGCTCGAGCACGCCTTCCTACCCGATGACGCGAATCTGAGATTGGTGGGGTGGACGACCATCCTCCTCTCACTGGTTATCGGGCCCATCTACGCAGCACGGGTCCACGGTGGTAGGCTCGCCGAGGGCGAGAAATCCAACCCCATGGTCTCCTGGCTGGTCCTCCTCTCTGACAGATTCGGCTCCCAGGACGTGACCGAGATAGCAGATTCCAGCCTTGCCGAGGCGCTTCAGAGGCGCCTCTACTTCGATGATATGTACGAGTGGGCCCTCGCCAAAACCGCAACCCCTCTCGCTGCCTTCGCCGCATGGTTCGACAAGAGAGTCATCGACGGCTTGGTGAAGCAGGTAGAGGCAAACTCGGTGTTTGGATCGATCCAGGTCCGAAGGGTGACCACGGGCAAGGCCCGCGACTACATTCTGATGACCGCTGTCGGCGCCCTCTCGATCTTTGCACTGGCATGGGGGGTGAGTGGCTGATACTGACCATTCTCGCACTGAGCCCAATTGCAGTCGGCCTGACTCTGCTCCTGCTTCCGCTGTTCCTTCCCGATCAAGCATCTCAGGGTGTCAAACGGGTTTGTCGGAGCGTAAGCCTGGGTGTGGCCCTCGCGCTATTCCTCATATCCACATGGGCTGCCATGGCCTCAATCAGTGAAATCAACTGGGTGGACATACGACTGGGTGACTATCATCTCGAGAATACGCCTGTGGACCTCATCCCATACATCGGAGTGTCATGGCACGTCGGTGCAGATGCACTCTCATTCCCGATGATATGGCTGACTTCGATGCTCATTCCCGTGTCCATGCTAGTCGAGTGGGACTCGGAGAGAGGACATCACTTCTTCCCTCTCCTGCTGGTCATGGAGGGTGCCCTGCTGGGAGTCTTCGTGGCCCTTGACCTATTCGTATTCTACGTGTTCTGGGAGTTGACACTGATTCCGATGTTCTTCCTCATTCTGATGTGGGGAGGGGAAGACCGCCGCTATGCGGCGATGAAGTTCTTCATCTACACCTTCGCGGCCAGCGTCATCATGCTGATCGGCATACTGGTGATGTACTTCCACACCACTGCCTCGACCGATACCGGCCACACCTTCGATCTCCTAGCCATGCTGGCCAATGACAACCTGATTCCATCCGAGGGACTCAGGCACCTCGTCTGGCTCCTTCTCCTGATTGGCTTCGCAACCAAGATGCCCAGCGTCCCCGTCCATACCTGGCTACCCGACGCCCATGTTCAGGCTCCGACCGCAGGATCCATGATTCTGGCAGGAGTTATGCTGAAGATGGGGGCCTACGGCTTCCTGAGGGTCGCGGTCACCGCGTTCCCGAGCTCCACTGTGGTGTTCACCCCGCTGCTGATCGTGCTCGGAATGACCAGCTTGGTGTACGGAGCGTGGGTATGCATGGGGCAGACCAACCTCAAGCGCATGGTAGCATACTCGTCGGTCTCCCACATGGGCCTGATATTCCTAGGAATTGCAACGATGCAGCCACTCGGTATCGCCGGGGCCCTGTTCATGATGTTCGCTCACGGAATCATCAGCCCGCTACTTTTCGCTGTGGCCGGCGCCTTCAAGCATCACTATCACACGCTCGAAATTGGGTCCATGCGGGGCATGGCCCACCACAGCCCGTGGCTTTCGGGGCACATGATGTTGGGCTGGATGGCCAGCCTCGGCCTGCCTCTGCTCGCTGGCTTCGTGGCCGAGGTGGCCGTGATGATAGCCTTCTGGATGACCTTCGGATGGCTGGTCATACTGCCGGCACTGACGCTCATCATCACCGCTGCGTACTACCTGAACTCGATGCAGAGGACGATCTTCGAGTCCAATGACCCTCATCGAGGAATCCTTCCTGAGACCCTCCACGGCCAGAGCCCACGTGACATCACCTGGCACGAGAATGCTGGCATGCTCGTACTGGCGGCTTTCACGGTCCTGTTCGGGATTATGCCGTTCATCTTCTGGGACATGATGTCCTATTGGAGTGGCGAGATGGTCACTGAGCTGCTCGCTGAGGCCATGAGATCCAAGGGGGTGCTTCCCTGAGTTCAGAGTTGGACGGGCTGTCCTACGACCTAGTGCTGCCTGAGATAATGATGCTCGCCGGCCTACTGGCCATGATCCTGATACCGAACTTAGGCGATGCCAGGATGAGGCTGCCCCTCACGAGCCTCCGCGTCCCCATCCTCTTGGGGGGAACAAGGTTCGACCTCACTCGGGATCCCCGCATTCCGAATGCGATAGCCCTTGTCTCCTTGACTTCCTCAGTGATCATGTCTGCCTCCATGCTCAACGACGGGTCGTCCGGGGACTTCGGAAACGTGCTACATGCCGATCGCTTCAGCAGCCTCCTCACAGTTATCTTCACCTCAGCACTGCTTCTGGTCGCTGTAGCGACCATCCACAGACTACCCACCGACCCGAGTGCGAGAGCTCCGAACAGAGGTGATAGCCCCAGAGACGAGGCTGGCAAAATCAGCGCTCTTTACGACAATAGAAGGCAGGTTGACTTCCACATCCTGCTACTATTGGCCGGATTGGGAATGTCATTGATGGCGAAGTCAACGCATCTCTTCATGCTCTTCGTGTGCTTGGAGCTTGCATCTCTCTCATCCTACGTCCTAGTCGGATTCCACAAGGAGAATGACGTGGGCGGCGAGGCGGGAGCCAAGTACTTCATCGTCGGTTCTGTGGCCTCGGCTGCTGGCATCTACGGCATGTCCCTGCTCTACCTGTGGAACGGTGATTTGAGCATAGAGGGACTGTCCTCATCATGGGATGCGATGGAAACTCTCGATCCGTTCGCTGTGATCGGTATAGGCCTCATGCTAGTGGCATTCGGATTCAAGGTCGGTGCAGCACCCTTCCACCTTGCCATCCCAGATGCCTACTCCGGTGCCTCCTCCCCGGTAGCAGGATTGCTGGCAACGGCCTCGAAAGCCATGGGATTCGTCGCTCTGATGAGGGTACTCATCATCATCGCGATGCCTTCGATTGGAGAGGGGTTCTGGATGGTGATAATCGCCGCAATCGCTGTGATAACCATGACATGGGGCAATCTAGCCGCGCTTTCCAGCGATAACCCGAAGCGCATGCTCGCGTATTCGAGCGTGGCTCATGCAGGATACATGCTGGCCGCAATAGCAGCCATTGGAACTGGTCTGGGTGATTCCGATGCAAACGCACTAGCGGTCACCGCGGTGCTGTTCCACCTAACCATACTCGTTCTGTTCAAACTCGGCTCCTTCCTCGTCCTCTCGGTCATCGAGACCGAGGGAGGCAGCCACCGCCTCGAGGGTCTTCACGGATTGGTCCGCCGCGACCCCATAATCGCGGCATCCATGTTCGTGTTCATGCTCTCCCTAGCGGGGGTCCCGCCGTTCTCGGGCTTCCTATCGAAGCTGCTCATGATCAATGGAATCATCGACATCACCGCGGGCACGGGGAGCCTCACTAGCACCGCTGTGCAGTCTTGGGTCACAAGCGTAAGCCCCGCCTTCTGGTTGGCCGCCGCTATCGTAGCAAACAGTGCACTATCACTGTTCTACTACCTCAGGATAGCGCTGGTCATGTTCTTCGAGGTGCCCGATGACGCCACCCCCATCGAGGGCGCCATTCCCCTTAGGGCGACCATCGCAATCTGCGCTGTCCTGACAATCCTGCTTGGGATAGGCTCGCTCAGCGAGGCTGCCCTTGGTGCTGTGAGCAGCGCCGCAGACGCCTTCCTTGGCCTTTGAATGATAGGCTCAACTTCACATAGGGGCCGCTCGACCCGCCCCCATGGCCCGTAGGGAGGAAACCGTCGACACAGAGTTGCTTGCGCAACTAGAGTCGAGTGGCGATCGCATTCGCGTTCCCCTCCCTAAGCGCAAGGTCAATGAGATGTTCGCTATTGCAGACCAGATTCTGGGTGGACGCCGTGTGCGGTCGATCTGCGAGGACGGAGAGACCCGCCTGGCAAGGATACCCGGAAAGATGCGACGCCGACAGTGGGTCCGCGAGGGCGATCTAATTGTGATTCAGCCGTGGGAGTTCCAAGATGAGAAGGCGAATGTGTGCATGCGCTACACGAAGACCCAATCCCTGTACCTCTCTCGAAAGGGAGCTCTTCCTGAGATTGTTGATCTGTTCGGCATGACCAGGGAGGACGAGGCAGCCCAGTTAGACGAGGAGGCCCCGCCCCCCGAGGCCGAGAGCGAGGGCGGCGAGGAAGAACCCGCCGGAGAGGTCGAAGAGCCAATCAAGGATGATGGTGACAAGGACGATATCGACTCGTTCTTCGGGTGAGTTAATGCCTCGTGAAGGGGATTGGGACGAGGACCCCGACATCGACAGATTGCTCAAGGCCGAGAAGAAGCACGAGTGGATCTCCGACCCTAGGTTCAAGCGGATGTTCAACGATATCGAGGACGCCCTCCAAGGAGTCATGGGCAAGGGCAAATACGATTGGGTGGACAGGAGGGTATTCGACCAGGTATTCGACCGTTCGACGCTGCTAGCACTGCACAAGCTGATGCAGCAGGGCAACATCGAGACCATCGACTACCCCATTGCACGGGGCAAGGAGGCCCATGTCTTCCGGGCGACCTCCAAACAGGGTCCCCTCGCAGTCAAGATATTCCATACCACCAATGCGGTATTCAAGGGCCTGGCCAAGTACATCGACGGTGATCCCAGGTTCTCGGGCCTCTCTCGGCGCCACCGGGAGCTCGTCAACATCTGGGTCCGAAAGGAGTCCAGGAACCTCAAGAGGATGAGGAAGCACGGCCTCAGAGTTCCGGAGCCGAAGTCCAACCTGAAGAACGTCCTCATCATGGAGTTCATCGGGACCGATGAGGCGGCAAGCCCGAGGCTGAAGGATATCGAGCTTGAGGACCCCATGGGGGTGTTCGAGGACCTACTGGAGATGGCTGCGGTTCTCTGGCAGACCTGCGACCTCGTGCATGCTGACTTCAGCGAGTACAACGTCCTCTGGCACGACGGCCAGCCATGGATTATCGACGCTGGCCAAGCCGTCACCACCAGGCACCCGAGCGCCAAGGAGTTCCTAGTCAGGGACGTGACCCGTCTTACCGATTGGGTAGGTAGGCAGGGACATGAGATATCGGTTGCCGAAAGCCTAGTCAGGGTTCTGGACGACCCGGTTCCGAAACTCGCCCCCCTCCCTAGCGGGGATTAAAGCAGGGCGGCGGCTCAGGTGCTGTCGTGGAGCATCTCTGCCGAGTGCCCAAGGACAGGATCGCGGTTCTGATCGGCAAAGGCGGCCAGACACGCAAGATGATCGAGCAGGCATGCGGAGGCGAGATCAGCGTGAACTCCCATACGGGGGATGTCTCCATCGATTGGTCCGAGGACACTGACCCCATCAAGAGGATGAAGATGCCAGACGTAGTCACCGCGATAGGCAGGGGCCTTGCACCCAAGCGTGCCATACAGCTCATCGAGGATGACATGTTCCTGCGAATCTACGACATCCGGGAATGGGTCGGGCGCCAGCCGAACCAGACGCGCCGTATGAGGAGCAGGCTGATTGGCACCAACGGCCGGATACGCAGCCTCATCGAGGAGATGTCGAACTGCGAGATTGCGATTTACGGTTCCACGGTGGTCGTGATAGGGGACGGAGACGGATTGGCACTCTCCACCCCTGCCATTGAGGGCATTCTCGGTGGCTCCGAGCACAGCACGGTGCTCTTCGGCTTGGAGCAGGACAGGAAGAGGCAGAGGCTGCGCTCCAAGAACCTGGAAACCTTCGAGGAGCGCGAGGCAGTGGACTCGGACTCGTTCGACATCATGGTGCCCGGATTCACCGAAGCACGCAGGAGGAGGGCAGAGTCGGAGCCCCTCGGGCTCGAAGACGGCGAGAGCGTGACTTTCGGCGAGGAGTGACGAAACCGTCACGCATAAGCGGGGCGTGCCTCTCGTTGACTCGTGCTCAACCGACTGTTGACGTGGTGGGGTGACCCCTCGCATGGCTTTGACGAGATGTATGTCTGGGAAAGGTGGGCCGTCAACGCCCTCTCCTTGACCCTCCTCCTCATCTTCACGGGGATCGGGCTCGTGTGGGCAGGCGTCGAAAACCCGCTCTCCGAGGCTTTGTTCGAGTTCTTCATCGACCCAATAAGGGGGGAGTCGGTTGGAGACTCCGGGTACAACACAGTCAATACGATGACTTACGCGCTGGTTCTGGGACTGTTTGTAATAGCTCTTTCAGCCTGGCTCAGGGGCCTCGGCATTGACCCCAGCGACGCTAGCGTGCTAGCACTTCTACCCTTCATCACATGGGCGGCATTCGGCGAGGTCGTCGAGGACGCTGAGATGTTCGGCCCCGACCTCGCTCCGTACTTCGTAAGCCCTGGAATCCACTTCCAGGCCGCCTTCTGGGTCATACTTGCAGGAGCGGTAGGGCTCTCGTTGGATCGAATCAAACTCCCCGAGGAGCCCCAGCAATCCCACGTAGAGGCACTCGCATCCATTCTGATCCTGACGCAGTTCATCTTCTACGGCCCCTCCATATCCGAGAAGGTAGGCGATGATTTCGCCTTGTGGCCGATGCTGCTAGGGGCCGTTGTTGCCATAGCATTCGCCTGCACATCCAAAACATCCACGAGTGCGTTCTCGAACGTCCAGAGAATGGTTTACCTAGTAGGAATAGGAGGCTCCCTAGTCTTTCTCGGGGCCTTGGTCTCCCATGCGATTCACAGCCCACCCCCAACGGACAGGCTCTGGCCCCTCATGGTGGTAATCGCCCTACCTTTGCTCCTCTGCTACTCGATGTACTCGTACGGAAGGGAGGCAGCGGAAGAGTTGGCCGGGCACGGACTGGTCGCCGGCATCCTTCCGCCGGGATGGACCGAAGAGAGATACATGGAATCGGAGTCCCCCGAGAAGGACATGATAGAGAGCCTGAGACTGAGGGCCTCGACGGCGCAGCCGCTGATATTCCTCGCTGTTGCAGGCCAACTAATGGATGGGGTGGCGACTTGGATCGGCATTGACTTCTTCGGCTATAGCGAGAAGCACGTATTTTCCTCTGGTATCATCGACTTGCTGGACACCGCGTTGACATTCGCCATAGTCAAGCTAGGTCTTGGTGCGTTGATCTGGTACTTCTTCGCCATAGCCAATTTCGAGCATCGACAGCAGCATCTGCGGCTCCTAATCGGGGTTGCCATGCTGGTCGTGGGCATGGCTCCCGGCCTCAGGGATGTCGGAAGGCTCACTCTGGGCGTGTAAAATCGACATCTATGATGTCGAGCCCATTCAATTGAAGGCTCGCGTGCTGTCTGAGGGGGCTGAGAGACGTGGATAGGCTGCCCACTAGAATCGACCGAGCCACCGACGAGTTCGAGGCTCGACGCGAATCAAATCTCGGGCTTGTCGAGGAGCTGAAGCAGAGGCTCGACGCGACTAGAAGGGGTGGTGAGGACCGACACATCGAGAGGCATAGGGAACGCGGCAAGCGCCTACCCCGAGAGAGGATTACCGAGGTCTGCGATCCCGGGACGCCGTTTCTGGAGATGTCATCGCTAGCTGCAGGTGGGCTCTATGATGGCAAGGCGCGCTCCGCTGGCGTGGTAACCGGAATCGGGGTGGTGCACGGCAAGGAATGCATGTTCGTGGCCAATGACGCCACCGTCAAGGGCGGTTCTTACTACCCCATGACCGTAAAGAAGCACGTCAGGGCCCAAGAGATCGCTGAGGAGAACAACCTGCCTTGCATCTACCTCGTTGACTCTGGTGGCGCCTTCTTGTCCATGCAGGACGAGGTATTCCCCGACAAGTTGCACTTCGGTCGCATCTTCCGCAATCAGGCAATCCTGTCTAGCAAGGGGATTCCACAAGTTGCCGCCGTGCTTGGCTCCTGCACTGCCGGTGGCGCCTACATACCGGCAATGTCGGATGAGTCGATCATCGTCAAGGGGAACGGTACGATTTTCCTAGCGGGCCCGCCGCTGGTCAAGGCGGCCACGGGGGAGGAGGTCAGCGCTCAGGACCTAGGTGGGGCGGAACTCCACACCTCGGAGTCGGGGGTCGCTGATCACTATGCCGAAGACGAGGCTGAGGCGCTGAGGATGGTGCGAAACATCGTCGAGAACCTCAACGTCGCGCCCAAGCACAGGCTCGATGTCACCCAGCCCGAGCAACCTGCCCACGAGGTCGAGGATCTCATGGGCATAATCCCAAGGGACAACAGGACGCCATACGACGTGCGTGAGATTATATCGAGGATCGTAGATGGCTCACGATTCCATGAATTCAAGCAACGCTATGGGAATACATTGGTCTGCGGCTTCGCGAGGATTCACGGCTACCCTGTGGGCATCCTCGCAAACAATGGCATCCTCTTCTCGGAGTCCTCGTTGAAGGGGGCGCACTTCGTCGAGTTATGTGGCCAGAGAGGCGTCCCGCTGGTCTTCTTGCAGAACATTACCGGATTTATGGTCGGGCGGGACGCGGAGGCTGGCGGCATCGCCAAGGACGGCGCCAAGTTGGTGACTGCGGTATCGTGTGTCCCGGTGCCCAAGTTCACCGTCATCATCGGCGGCTCCCACGGTGCGGGCAACTATGGCATGTGCGGCAGGGCCTACGACCCCCGCTTCCTATTCATGTGGCCCAACGCCAGAATCAGCGTCATGGGCGGCGAGCAAGCCGCGAGCGTCCTGTCCACAGTGGGCAAGTCCGACCCGGACCAGATCAGGTCCAAGTACGAGACCGAGAGCAATCCCTACTATTCCACAGCACGTCTCTGGGACGACGGCGTAATCGACCCCAGGGACACTAGGGACGTGCTTGGACTATGTATCTCGGCCAGCCTCAACGCTTCGATGCCGGATATGGGTTATGGCGTATTCAGGATGTGATGGCATGGACATGAGCGACGACAGACCGGCAACCGAACTTTGCAGGTTCGACATCGATGGGGCCGTAGCCCGCCTTACACTGACTCGAAGCGAGGTCCACAACGCGCTGAACGCTCAACTTATCACAGAGATTACCGATGTGCTCACTTGGACCGCAGAGCGCTCTGTCGGCTCAACAGCCGAGCTGCTCGACTCGGACGATGCGAAGCACCTGCGTGTCCTAGTCATAGAATCCGATGGCAGGAACTTCTGCGCTGGCGCTGACATCAACATGATGCGTGAGGGCGGCACGAAAGGGGCTGAGGAGAACCGAGCCGATGCCGAGCGACTGGACCGTCTGTTCAATGGATTGTGGGCCCATCCCTGCTTCACCATCGCCTCCGTGCGAGGAGTGGCCCTAGGAGGGGGGGCTGGGTTGGTCGCCTGCTGCGATCACACCATCGCAGCCCCAAACACGCGCATCGCCCTATCAGAGGCAAAATTAGGAATTCTACCAGCGGTCATAGGACCCTATGTCTACCGACGCGTCGGCAGTGCGCAGTTCCGGAGACTGGCCACTCTCGCAGGCACCTTCGAGCCCGAGGAGGCCCTGATGATCGGGATGGTCGACCGGGTCGCAGCAAATACCGGGGAGATGGAGAGTCTAGTCGATGAGGCCATCGCGATGGTGCTCACCACGGGCCCGATGGCCGTCACCGAGGCCAAGCGCCTGACGGACGCCTTCGACCGTTGGACGGGAACGGATGAGGAACTGCGCGAGTGGGCACTTGACAAGACCAGCGAGATGCGCGCCTCCGACGAGGGCCAAGAGGGACTAGCAGCCTTCCTTGAGGGTCGCAAGCCAGCCTGGTCATCAGAGGATCAGGACGGCTGAGCATGCTTCCAGAGTGGATGAGTGAATCGCCCCGGCCCTTCGCGAGGGTCCTGGTAGCCAACCGCGGCGAGATCGCAGTTCGCGTGCTGCAGGCAGCGCGCGAGGCGGGCATGGGGGGGGTGGCGGTGTTCTCCGACGCCGACGCCAACTCCCTCCATGTGGAGGTGGCCGACGAAGCAGTCCACCTGTCCGGGGACACACTCGATCAGACTTACCTCGATGGGGATGCCATCATCGAGGCTGCCAGAGGCTGCGGGGCGGATGCAATACACCCCGGTTACGGCTTCCTCTCCGAGCGTGCGGACTTCGCACGCGCGGTCGAGGCAGCCGGGCTTGTCTGGATTGGCCCCCCCGGGGAAGCGATAGAGACCATGGGGGACAAGGTATCGGCACGCCTTCTGATGATTGATTCGGGGGTCCCGGTAATCCCGGGGGAGGAGTTGGCTGTGGAGGAGGACGCCGACCACCTCGGGGTCCTCGCTTCCGCGGCCGCAAGGGTCGGCTACCCCCTTCTGCTCAAGGCGAGCGCGGGCGGAGGCGGCAAGGGCATGCGTTCGGTCAGCGAGCCGAGGGCGCTGCGCACGGAGTACGAAGCGGCTTCCAGAGAGGCCTCGGCAGCCTTCGGTGTCGGCACCATCTACATCGAGAGGCTGCTCACGGGAGCACGGCACGTCGAGATACAGGTCATGTGCGACCAGCATGGCGGCGCCATACACCTCAATGAGCGCGACTGCTCCATCCAGCGACGGTACCAGAAGGTCATCGAGGAGGCTCCCTCACCAGCTGTCTCCCCCGAGATTCGCTTGGCAATGGGGGAGGCTGCGGTCACAGCGGCTAGGTCAGTGGGCTACGTCGGGGCCGGAACTGTGGAATTCCTGCTGTCCGGCAACGGGCAGTTCCACTTCCTAGAGATGAACACCCGGCTGCAGGTCGAGCATCCGGTCACCGAGATGACAACGGGCATCGACATGGTCCAGAAGCAGTTCGAGATCGCTGCGGGCCTGCCGTTGGGCATCGATCAGACCGAGGTCAAGCAGAGCGGCCACGCAATCGAAGCCCGAATATACGCCGAGGACCCCGGGAGGGGATTCCTGCCATCGATCGGCCGCCTCGTGACGTGGCAGGCCCCAGTGGGCCCGGGAATCCGAGTTGACTCGGGGGTCCGTCAGGGCGACGAGGTGACCATCGACTTCGACCCGATGCTGGCCAAGCTCATCGTCCACGCTCCAGACCGTCACGCCGCCATCAGAAGGCTCGATACAGCCCTAGCCGATTTCGTGGCCCTAGGGGTACAGACCAATATCGGCTTCCTGCGCAGGCTCGCTACGCACCATTCCTTCCAGAGCGGCAGCGCAGACACCGGCTTCCTCGATCAGACCCCTACCGAGGAGCTCTCCGGGCCCGAGCCTGACGAAGGCACACTCATTGCGATTGCAGCCGCCGCTCAGAGGTTGGGCGTCGACCGCTCACGAGCGGATTTCACGGAAGCTGTCGACGAGTACACTGGTCATGCCGGAGATCCATTCAGGACCCTGAGGAGGACCTTCCCCTGAGGTGATACCATGGAGTGGAGCGTTGCAGATGGTGCTTCGAGGTACAGGGCCACCCTCGAGGAGCAGGAGGGAGGGGTGTCGATTTCGACCCTCACCAGGGACGGCTTGGAGATTGCCCCACCAGATGTCCTCGTGTCAACGGACGACAAGGCGGGAAGACTCCTAGTCGAGCTCGACGGCAGGCCGAGGCTCGTCCATGCGGCCAAGTCGGGAGATTCATGGTGGATTCACTTGGATGGACACTCTCACGTCGTCCACTTCCACGAGCAGGGCAGTGCGGGCCTATCGACCAATGCGGGCAGCCTAACGGCGCCGATGCCGGGAACGATCCTCGAGATGCTGGTCAAGCAGGGACAGCGGGTCCGCGAGGGGCAGGCCCTGCTAGTCATGGAGGCCATGAAGATGGAGCACAGGATCCAGGCGCCGAAGGCGGGCGAGGTGACCAAGGTGCACTACGAGCAGGGACAGCGGGTCGACATGGGCAGCGTCCTTATCGAGATCGGTGACTGATTCACTTGACTAGATCCCGTTTCACCGACTCTGGCAAATATCGGATATCAGCGCCTCATTGGCCTAGTGAGTGCAACAAGTATCAGGGCGCTGAGCGCGATCAGCAGAACGAATCCCATCGGCCCCTCTTCCTCCCACCTATCGGCGTCCAGGGGGTAGAAGTCCGAGTTGTCGCCGTGACTGTCGCCGTCCGAGTCGTGCTGCTCCGAAGCATCCTCAGGAAATGAGTCTAGGTTGTCACCAACCCCGTCTACGTCCGTATCACTGGACTCCTTGGGATTGTGCGGGAACACATCCGAGTTGTCGCCCACACCGTCGCCGTCCGAGTCGGTAGTCTCGTTGGAGTCCATGGGAAAGCCGTCTAGATTGTCCCCCACCCCGTCCCCATCGGTGTCGGTGGTCTCCGTGGCGTCCTCGGGGAAGGCGTCTAGATTGTCCCCCACCCCGTCCCCATCGGTGTCGGTGGTCTCCGTAGCGTCCTCGGGGAAGGCGTCTGCGTTGTCCCCCACCCCGTCGCCATCGCTGTCCGCCCACTCTGTGGGATTCTTGGGAAAGGAATCGGAGTTATCGCCAACACCATCACCGTCGCCGTCCAGAGTCTCGTTGGCGTCCATCGGGAATGCATCCACGTTGTCCCCCACTTGGTCTCCGTCGGCATCCCTCCACTCGCTGGCAACCGCTGGGAAGGCATCTGCGTTGTCCCCGACCCCATCTCCGTCGAAGTCGGAACTCTCATTGGCGTCCATCGGGAAGTCGTCTGCGAAGTTGCCGACGCCATCCCCATCATCGTCACCCCACTCACTGGCGTCCATCGGGAAGGCGTCCGAGTTGTCACCAAAGCCATCCCCATCGGAGTCGGAGCTCTCGCTGGCGTCCATCGGGAAGGCATCCGAGTTGTCTCCGACCCCGTCCCCGTCCGAGTCGCTGGTCTCCAAAGGATCATCGGGGAATGCGTCCGAGTTGTCGCCGACCCCGTCGCCATCGCTGTCGGCCCACTCCGAGGGGTCGTCTGGCAAGGCATCGGAGTTGTCGCCAACCCCGTCCCCGTCCGAGTCGCTGGTCTCCAAGGGATCATCGGGGAATGCGTCCGAGTTGTCGCCGACCCCGTCGCCATCGCTGTCCGCCCATTCGTTTGGATCGTACTGGAATACGTCCTCGTCGTCCCTGACCCCATCCCCGTCAGAATCCCGGATGAAACCACTCAATGCCCATGGAATCGTTGTGTTGGGAAACTGTCCCTCGACAAAGGCCGGGGCATGGCTTCCCTCGTTTATCCTCCAGAGCGCTACCCTATTGCCCTCCACGCAGTTCAGGTGTTCGAGCATATCGGTATCGTTGACTCCCGCTGGCGTGTCTAGGTCGAGCTCACCCATGTTCGTGTAGTCACTGTCACACCCGGACCTGTTGGCCCAAGATTCCACAGTGCTCTCGGCCCCGGGATAGTAGTTCCACTCGTTGTCCCAAGGGTCGTGGTCATAGCCGCCTTCGTAGTAGATAACCAAGTCGAAGGTTCCGTGGACCTGGAGGATGTTGGGATGGCCGGTGTCCGCGCAGTTCTCGTCGAAACTGTCGAATGTGGACCCCGCGAAAGAGACAATCCCCCTGATTCTGTTGCCCTGCTCGCATGCCATCCTGTGGGACATGAAGCCCCCGTTCGAGTGCCCAACGAAGACAATCCCGTCAGGATCGGCGCCGTATAGGGAGACCGCCTCGTCAATCATGCCGATTAGCCAGTCGACGTCGTCGACTTCCTGGTCCCAGTAGTTGCAGCAGGCAGGAGTGGCGTTCCAGAAGCGCAGGGCAGTCGGATTCATCGTGCCATCTGGGTATAGGAGCAGGTGCTCGTTATGCAGCACGCTGTCGAACAGGTCGAGGTATGAGGCCCCCCAATTTCCGTTGCTGCTGTATCCGTGGAGCGACACCACCAGTGGAAGGGGTCGTTCGTAATCGTGCCCTCCTGGAATCATCAGCGTCGCCGTGCGGTTGCTCGGACCTAGAGTGGCGTAGTTGTACTGGTCGTCGTACTCTATAGGGCCGTACTCCTCGTCAGAATCGTCCGAGGAGCCAGTCATCATGGTGCTGGTTTCGACGTTCGAGGAGAACTCGGTGGGAACGTGCCACGAGGAGCCAAGCGCCATATGTCCGAGGAGTAACGAAACGAGCACAACTCTCAGATGCATGCCTAGGCCCCCGACATCACAGCAATAATCTATCCCACTACCAACTCAGTGGCCGGCCAATGATGCCCAATCAGAGTGAATCTAGGGATTCCTTCCCTCCCATGTAGGGTCGAAGCACCTCGGGAATGGTGACTGAACCGTCCTCATTCTGGCACTGCTCCATGATGGCGACCAGCGTCCTGCTGGTTGCGATGGCCGTCGAGTTCAGCGTGTGCACCGCTGAATTTCCCTCCGTCGTGCGGAAGCGGATTCGCAAGCGGTTGGCTTGGTAGTCGGTGCAGTTCGAGCACGAGACCACCTCCTTGTACGCATCAGCTCCGGGCAGCCAGGCCTCGAGGTCGTACTTCCTCGCTGCGACCGTCCCCATGTCACCCGTGCAGATGTTGACCACCCGGTAGTGGAGTCCGAGGCTGTCCCACATGTCAATGGCGTTCTGCAGCAGGTCCTCGTGATGCCCCCACGAGTCCTCCGGGTCGCAGATGACTATCTGTTCGACCTTGGTGAACTGGTGCACTCTCCAGATGCCCCTGTCAGAGAGTCCGTGCGCTCCGACCTCGCGGCGGAAGCAGGCCGAGACGCCAACCAATTTGATCGGCAACTCGGTCGGCTCGACAATCTCCCCCATCCGCATCGCAGTCAGCGGGTGCTCGCTGGTCGCGATGAGGTAGTATGGATCCGGCTCTATGCCGTACATCACCGTCTCGAAGTCGCTGAGATCGGTGACGCCCTCGTAGGCCTCTCGGTTCATCATCAGCGGCGGCTGCACCAGCGTGTAGCCGCGCTCCATCAGGAAGTCGGCACCATACTGCTGCAAAGCCATCTCGAGGCGTGCGAGGTCACCTTGTAGGAAGTAGAAGCGGCTACCGGCGACCTTGGCCCCGCGAGCCTGGTCAACCCATCCGTTCATTTCGACTAGGTCGTTGTGATTGCGAGGCTCGAAGTCGAGCTCGGGCTTGTCGCCGTGGGTGCTGCGGAGAGTGTTCTTCTGTTCGTCCCCGCCAACCGGCACGTCGGCATGCAGTATGTTGGGAATGCTCATCCGCAGCGCGTCGCGTTGAGCCAAGCAATCTTCTGAGAGGACCGATAACTCGTCGATCTTCGCCCCTAGGTCGGCAACTTCGGCAATAATCGCCTCGGCTGCTGCGGAATCGCCGGACCTCTTCGCCTCGGCTATGCCTCGGGCCGCCTCATTGCGCTGCCTTCTCAGCTGATCGGCATCGTACTGCGCCTTGCGCCAGGACTCGTCGAACCTGATGACCTCGTCGATGGCATCGTGAGCGAGGCCACGACGGTCGTGGTCTGCTCGAACGAGGTCTGCATGCTCCCTGAACATGGACATGTCAAGCATCGTGACCGGCCTTTTGGCTTGGTTACCGCCCTTCAACTCATTGGGCAACCATCACAGGAATGTTATGTCCTGCCAGAGTTGGTCGATTCCGAGGGCTATCGCACCCGACACGAGGTAGCCAAGGATGCTGCCCCCGTTAAGCAGCGGCAGCCCCGCCTGTGGCTTTCCCCGTGCGACCTGAGTCATCAGGGCCATGTAACCCACTAGGCCCCCGACCAGCGTGCCCATGCCCACCAGCATCGGCCCTAGGTGGACCGGAGCGGAAGGCTCGCCCCAGAAGTCGAACACTACCGGCCCCGTGTCTGGCAGGAAGGTAATCGACGAGATGACCAGAATGCCGGGGAAGATGACGTCTCCCAGCCCCATGAACAGGGCATCTCGCCCCTTGGGCTTAGCATTGGGAATGGGCTTGTCTACCATAGGGCCCACCCCGTCCACTTCGATTGCAGGCTCATCCCGCCTCATGACATCGCCCTCTTGGTCGAGGAAGGTGTATCCCGACTGCTTCGGGGCCACCAGAAGGACTGGCAGCTTCAACCCAATCATCGTGTCAGCCAATTCCAGCATGTGCTTGCTCTTGTTGACAGCCCAATGGTCGTAGATGGCTGCCATGACCATGAACAGGATAATCAGAACTGGGACGAAGGCTATCCCGATCATCGTAATCACTCCGGCTCCGACCAAGACTCCTACGGTGTTGACTACGTACCACTCGGGAAATTTGTAGAGCAGAATCATCATTCCCACACTGATGACGAGTGCAGAGACTTCCACCAATATCCCACTTAGTCCGACAAAGAATGCCACAACAAGGACGAATGGCTCGATGCAGATTAGCAGGCTGTACCAAAGTGCGAACATAATGAATGCCTTGATCAGGGTCTCCATGCCTCTACGGGCGAGCCAAATTATCGCGACCGTGAAAATGAGTATGAATCCAAGCTCCAGGAATATGTTTCCTGCTTCCGTCGCACCCTCCTCTCCGAATGCCCTGAAGACCTCGAAATTGTATCTCGGCTGGATGAAGATCCCGATCAATATCGATGTGGTGAACATGGCAGCCATGCCCGCCATCGGAACCCGCTGTTCACGTATGGCGTCCAGCACTTCAGCGAACTCGCCATCCGCCATATCTCCCACGACCTTCAAGGCACATTTCACTTTGACCCAACCATGGCCTCGACCCGCGCCCCCGACATCAGGGAATGGTTGACGGGTCGAATAGGGGCTGGTGTCAGGCTAGGGCTGTCGACCTGCGCCGAGATGCTCGAGCGCATCGGACACCCCGAGCGAGCCTTTCCCTGCATCCATGTCGCCGGTACCAATGGCAAAGGCTCGCTGTGCGCCCACCTTTCGTCGATGGGCTCGCGCAATGGCCATCTCATCGGATTGTTCACCTCACCGCACCTCGTCACCGTGGAGGAGCGGGCGAGGATAGATGGCCGACCAGTAGAGCCCGACCAGTTCGACAGATACCTAGAGGAGGTGAGGCAGGCCAGCCTCATCGAGCCGGCTATCCACCCGACTTACTTCGAAGCCACCTTCCTCGCCTCCTTGCTAGCCTTCGCCCATGCTGGGGTGGACCGAGCAGTCATCGAGACGGGTTTGGGTGGTCGCCTGGATGCAACGAGGCTGGTCGAGGCGGACCTGTGTGCGATCACGACGATTTCGAGGGATCACACTGAGCTGCTAGGGGATGATCTCGGACAGATTGCGGCCGAGAAGGCCGGCATCCATCGTGAAGGGGTGCCCCTGCTGTGCTTGCACCACGACGATGCGTCGGTCCGAGACGCAATCGAGGGGGCAGCTGGTGCAGACGTGGATTGGTGCCATACCGTGTGCGACGATGCACAGGGCGTAGCCCGTGAGCTCGCATCGACAATCGCCGAGCGCTTAGGCTGGTTCGAGCAGGAGACCGATGTCAAATGGGCTGGGCGAACCAAAGATTCCTTCGACTGGTATGCCGAAGTCGATTGTCGAATCAGCGCTGCCCACAACGAGGAGAGCCTCAGCCATGATTTACGAGCCATGGACGACCAGAGGTACGTTCTGCTGCTGGGAATGACTCAGCGGCACGACCTGCCATCAACGATGTCTGCCTTCGAAGGCGCCAGCAACTGCGTTCGCGCCGTAGTCACAGAAGTTCACGGAGGCAGGAAGCCCACCGCCTCCCCGCAGGAGATTACCCGTGAGCTAGTCGGCCTCGGTCATTCGGAAGTGGAAGTCTCACCCGACCCCCTGACGGCCATGGACAAGGCGGTGGGACATGCAGTCGAGCTTGATTGCGTGGTCTATGTCACAGGCAGCGTCTATCTGGTCGGGGAACTCCTTGGGGAGCTCGTGCGGAGGGAGGGGCTGGATTTGTGGGACACCCTCACCATCCACCCGCCAGGTACTAGGACCGAAGGATGATTACCTAATCACCTGCCACGCGGCCCGTGAGCGAGAAGTGGGATCGCCGGTTCCTAGAACTGGCCCAGCATATCTCCGAGTGGAGCAAGGACCCATCGACCAAGGTGGGTTGCGTGGTGGTCGGGGAGGACAGGGAGATACGCTCGACAGGATTCAACGGCTTCCCCCGTGGAATCGAGGACGACTCGGAGAGGCTTGAAGACCGCGAGCAGAAGTACCCACTGATATGCCATGCTGAGGAGAATGCTATCATGCATGCGGCCCGGATCGGCATCTCGCTCAAGGGCAATACGGCCTATGTCACATGGCCGCCGTGCTCTCGCTGCACGAGGTCCCTGATACAAGCCGGTGTCAACGAGGTTGTATTTCCGGCCGATGTGGAGGTGCCCGAGCGTTGGCAGACAGACTTCGACATCGCTATCGCAATGATGAACGAGGCAGAGATTTCGGTTCGTCAGGCCTAGAGTTCTGACCAGATCTGCTCGACCTTCTTCTCCAGATCAACAATCGTCCCATCGTTGATCACTAAGCAATCAGCCATGCTAGCCGTCGCATCTAGGGCTTGGCCTGCTTCGTCATCAGCCCGGGCCTCGGCCTCCTCCTGTGCAACGAAGGTATCCCTATCGCTAGGGTCCCCGAATCTAGAACGCTCCTGGAGGCGTTGCCAGCGCTGGCCCTCGTCCGCCCTGACCTCGATGAGTACGAAGTCGCCGCGGGAACGCAGCGCCTCGACCTCAGCAGGCGTCCGAATGGAGTCGACTACGGCATCTTCCCCCTCGAGAGTCTCGAGGAGCATCTCAGCCAGCACTCCCGGGCCACCCTCCCGACGCAGTTCTCTGCCGCCTTCGATCAGCGCCTCCCTCGTGGCCTCAACGCCCTGCTTGGCGAGCCACGAGCGAATCGAGTCAGAGCAAGACACGCTAACCAGTCCTTTGGCAGCGAACCAGCTCACCAGAGTCGACTTCCCGGAGGCGTTCCTGCCGGTCAGACCGATTAGCATGAGGGGGCTGGGGGGCCGGCCGTGAATATTGGTTGCGTCAGGACCAGTATCTCCGAGTGCGTGCGTAGTTGAGCTCGGCATCGTGGATTGAGCGTAGGAGTTCGACCCTGTCGCCCTGTGTGTGACCCCTCAGGACCCTCGTAGCGGTATCCCCGGCGATGCCCCTGCCCATCAGGCAGAGCACAGCCTCGAAACCGTGATTCCTCACCAATTCAGCGTTCTTCGACATTCGTGAGCTGACCTTCGGGTCCCTGCTCTCCGTCCATTCTACGAGTAGGTCCTCCATACGCTCGGGAGCACATGCCATCATGCTCCCTCCGCAAGACGAGCAAGGCTCGATACCCTCTTCCATCCGCTCCACCCTCCTCCTGCGTTTGCCACCACAGTTCAGGCAGATGAGCACAGCGCGCTCATTCAGAAGCCGTGCTTCGAGCCGCTCCCTGAGTTCCTTGTCCGACCAGGATGGCAGCAGCAAGTCCCTCTCGCTCCTAGGGGAGATGCCGAGCCTGCCCGGCGGGGTGTGGGACAGCTCCACAGACCCATCTTGAATTGCTCTCAGCAGGTCTGTGGTGGCATCGATGTCCATGCGCTCGTGGAACAGCTTGTCGAGAGCCTCCTCGACCACAGGCGTGCCACGATAACGCTCCATCAGACCCTCGATGTTGACCCTCCTCGGGTTCACTCCCTTGCTGAGCACCCCCATCTTCCTCGAGACCTGCACCATCCTCCAGCGAATCGCCCGCCCATTGGGTATCGTCATTCTGAGTATCGAGCCAAGTGCTGCGGGGGGAGTCTCCAACAGCCACCCTATGACATCCCGGGCATTGGTACCCGGAACTTGGAATGCGATGCGATATGGGTCAATCAGGGTTCGACCCATCTTGCCCTCTCGCATCGACCCCATGGCTTGGATGAAATGGCCTAGGGTCTCGTTGACCCTCGAGCCTGCGCAGGTGTTGAGCGTCACCGTGCCTTCACGCTGCTCGACGGTCAGGGACACTGCGTCGGGCAGCTTTCCGGCGGTCTCCAAGTGCTCGGCCACCGCACTGACTAACAAGTCCCTAGCCGTGTCTGAGAGTGGATACTCACTGAGTTCACGAGCCTCGCCCCCCTCTGGAATTGCGCCTATCGAAACCGCTGCGCTCCTGCGGAGGCGGCCGACCTCCTCGGCGACCTCCTGGGGGACCGGAGGCATCTCGCCCGCCCAAACGGGGGCTGACCCATGCTCCTTCACCGGAGCCACGGAAAGCTCCTCGGCCTCCGGGTCAGCGTCGATTATCTGCCAGGTCCTCCCTGCCATCACAAAGCGGCGAGCCCTCCCCTCGTCAGCACCGTCATTGCCCAGAGAGAGCACGAAGGCCTCGTCGACTGAGCCCATGACCCGACGAGTCACAACGTCCCTAACGCGGTACGAGAGCTCGTCTGGAATCATCGAGAAGTGTTCTGTCCGCGTCCGGCCAAGCCGCCCAGACGGCGAGAACCAGCCTCCCTTGAGAACCTCAGGAAGCCCGGGGAGCAACTGCCCCCTCCATCTGCTCCGATTCGCCTCTGGATGATCCTGGTCCCAAGGCGGGCGCTCTGCGGGCGCATCCCCATCAGTCTGCGAGGAGAGGGCCTCCCAAAGTCTGCTGGGCCAGGTGAGGGCATCCGAGTCCTCAGGTCGCTCGACCAGTCTAATCATCCAACGATCATCGAGGACCCTGAGCACGGCGAGAGTCGAGTCATGGCCCCATTCCTCGAAGATCGAGCACCTCTGGATGATTTCGGTTGCCTCGGACAACGGCACCAGACTCCTCTGTATGGCCATCTGCATGAACTGGTTCGCTGCCACCACCCGTGGCCCTGTCCTCCATTCGACACCCTCTAACTCACCGGCAATCGCCCGTCGTGCGATTACCGAGCACTCCGCGACCTCATCGACCTCCCATGCCAACAGCTCCCCTCGTCCGGTACCTCCAAGACGGTGCTCGGAACGCCCGACCCTCTGCAAGAGACGGTCAACCGACCTCGGGCTCTGGAGTTGGTGCACCTGCTGGATGGTGCCTATGTCAATACCGAGCTCGAGGCTGCTGGTACAGATCATCCCGTGAAGATCGCCTTCCCTCAGCGACCTCTCCATCTCCCTCCTCGTTTCTGCAGCAAGGCTACCATGGTGAACGCCTAATCTCAACTCGGGCGCTATTGAAGAGAGGCGCTGGGCGACGGTCTCCGCAGTATTGCGGGAGTTGACGAAGACCAAGGCTGGCGAGTGATCCTGCAGAGTCTGGGTCAGCCTCCTGAAGGCAGCCACCGAGCTTGGGGAGACGGACCATTCGACGGACAACAACTCGTCCTCCCGACTCACCGGCTCGCAGTGCACCACGACGTCGGTGTGCCGAGGTGATGGGCCGATAATCGGCTCAGACCGGTTCGAGAACCACCGGGCGACCTCGCTTGGGTTTCCTACGGTCGCCGATAGGCCCACCAACTGAATGCTCTCGCTACCGAGCTCCTTGATCCGCTCGAGGCCGACGAGCAACTGCGAGCCCCTCTCAGAGGACGCGAGATCGTGGACCTCGTCTAGAACGACTGCCCGGACCCCAGCCAGATGCTCCCTCAACCGGCTTCCCAGCAGCATAATCTGCGCTGTCTCCGGGGTTGTGACTAGGAGTTCGGGAGGCGACCTCGACTGCTTCTGGCGCTCTTTCTGTGTGGTGTCCCCATGCCTGACCCCAACCTCGAACCCGAGCGGGGCGAGCATCTTCGCAAGCCTCCTGTCAATATCGCGATTGAGGGCCCTCAATGGGGTGATGTAGAGGATGGACAGTCCGGTCCAGCCCTCGGACAGAGCCCGCGAGATCAGAGGCAGAATCGCGGCCTCCGTCTTCCCGCTTCCCGTAGGCGCAATCAGCAGTCTGTCCGATCCCTCGATGAGGTCGGGGATACCAGTCTCCTGAATTGGGGTCAAGGACCATCTCATGTCCTCGACGACCATCCTGACTCTGGGGTGCAGCAGGGTGATGGCGCCTACCATGAATGACCGCCGGTGCCGCATGTGGAAAACCCATCCGCCTCGAGAGACAATAAGAAAACGCCCGGCGAAAGGCACTAACCGTATGAGTGTGGCCCGAGGGTTGGTTAAGATGGCGCGTGCGAAGGCCAAGAGAGTAGGCCCACTGAGGAAATGGTGGTACTCAAAGAGCGAGCATCACTTCCAGGTGTACACCCTAACTACTGTCTTCTTCTCCGGACTAATCCTATACTGCTTCCTCTTCCTCTTCTTCATGGATGGGGTGCAGTCCCTGCAGAACGACGGCAAAGACAACCTGATCCCATTCGTTTGGCTGGGGTTGCTTGGCGGTTCCGTGGCACTCTTCATCGTAGCCCCAGATTTCTTCTACTTCCTCGGTCAGAAGCAGATTCTCGAGGACATTCTCGACCTAGACTCGAGGCCCGAGGTGCTCAGGAGGAGGAAGGAGGCCGAGCAGGCTGCAGATCTTCTGGGCTTGAAGTACCAAGCCAGACTGAAGGGACTCTACGAGAAGCTCGGAATCAAGGTCGGCAAGAAGTACAGCATGGACGCGCTCCCCCCTAGGGGGTCGCCAGCAGGAGAAAAGGCTGAGACTAGTCCCGACGAGGAGGAATGAGGTGTCATTCCAAGACCCCGTTCAACCCAAACAACCCCCCGAATCATTCCAAGAGGGGGCAGAATGGTGGATGAGGGAGGCGGCTCTCGCTATCGGCCTCGTTGTGCTGATACTCACCTCGATGTGGATAGCGACTGGTATCTTCCCACCCATGGTCGTAGTCGAATCCGGCTCAATGATGCACGATCTGGAAGACGGCTCGATCGGATCCATAGACCCCGGAGACCTCGTTCTGGTGATGAACCCCGCAAGGGCGGACATCGTCACCTACGCCGAGGCGACTCAGAAGGGGAACGATGACTTCGGCTACGAGTCACACGGCATGCCCGGAGATGTGATCATCTACAGGAAGAACGGCGACTCGCAGACCCCAGTAATCCACAGGGTGCTACTCAAGGCGGTTTCCAACGCATCAGGGGGGTGGGACGTCCCCGGGACCCCCCTAGTAGGCGTGCAAACCATCACCACCACTCTCGACTACCCCTGCAACTTCCACGGCAACCTGACCATAGTGGATTGGGAGCCACCTCACGAGGGATACCTGACTACTGGTGACAACACGATCACCAACGGATGCAAGATTGACCAACTCGCCGCAACGGGGCAGGATTACAGAAACGGTCTCAAGGACGAGAACGGCATGCCCGTCACGGCGGTCAAGGACGTATGGGTGGTTGGCGTCGCCTCGGCTGAGCTTCCGTGGATTGGCGCAATCAAACTGCTCGTCTCTGGTACTCAGGAATCGGTCACAACGAGCACATGGTACAATCTCACACTGACCATAGCCCTCATTCTAGCGTCTCCTCTGATTTTCGATTCGGCAGTGGCTAGGATTCGAGTATCTGATGAGGAGGAGTGACTCTACCTAGAAACCCCGCCCTAACCCCTAGACTCAGCATTAGCGCGACACTAATCATTCGTTGAGTTTAAATTGGACCTGAATTTGCGACGGATGCAATATTGGGGACTGAAAATGGAAATTGGAATTGAACCTATAGGAGAGATGGTGCTGCTAGCAATGGAGAACGCCCCCGAGAAGACCGAATCCGGTCTGCTCCTGCCCGAGGAAGCCCGTGAGAAGATGAACGTCGGGCTGGTCCAGGCCGTTGGCTCCGAGGTCGAGGGAGTCGCCGTTGGAGATCGCGTCATATACCGCCAGTACAGCGGTACCAAGATGGAATGGATGGGCCAGGACTACCTGCTGATTAAGGAAGAGGATATCCAGGCAAAGGTCGTGGGGTGAGAAGATGGGTGCGAAGAAGATCATCTACGGCGCGGAGGCGCGAGAGAAGCTGCTCGAGGGAATCGACACGGTCGCCAATGCGGTCAAGGTAACTCTTGGCCCTGCCGCGAGGACCGTCGTTCTGGAGAAGTCATGGGGCAGTCCCTCCATCATCAACGACGGCGTCACCATCGCCAAGGACATCGAGCTCGGCGATCCTTTCGCCAATATGGGCGCCAAACTAATCCAAGAGGTCGCCAGCAAGACCCAGGACAATGCCGGTGACGGCACCTCCACAGCCTCAATCCTAGCCCAGAGCCTATGCCACAACGGGCTTGACAACATGGAGTCGGGATCGAGCCCTGTGGAGCTCAAGGCCGGTTTCGAGGATGCCATTGAGGCGGTGGTAGAGTCTCTCAAGGAGCGGGCAGTCCCCGTCGAGACCAGCGAGACGATCAAGCAGGTGGCGACAATCGCATCGAATAACGACGAGGAGATAGGCGCGCTCATCTCGGAGGCCGTGGATGCCGTCGGCCGTGACGGCGTCATAACCGTGGAGGAGGCCAAGTCTATCGAGACCTCACTCAACGTAGTCGAGGGCATGGAGTTCAACAAGGGCTACATGAGCCCCTACATGATTACCGACCGAGAGAAGAGAGAGGCCGTTCACGAGAGCCCCCTAGTGCTGCTCACCGACCACACCATCAACTCCGCTCAGGACCTGCTGCCATCGCTCGAAGCGAGCGTGCAGCAGAAGCGCCCCCTGCTCATCGTATCAAAGGACATAGAGGGAGAGGCCCTAGCCACCCTCGTCCTGAACGTCGTTAGCAGGGTCGTGAAGGCAGTCGCAGTCAAGGCGCCCGGCTTCGGAGACGAGATTGCCGAGCAGTTGGAGGACATCGCCGTCCTCACCGGCGCCAAGCCCCTGCTCAAGGACCAGGGCGCCGATCTCAAGGCGCAGGGACCCGAGAGCCTAGGAAGCGCCGACCGTGTCATAGTCGCCAAGAACAAGACCACGATCGTCGGTGGCGGCGGTGATGCCAAGGCAACAGAGGAACGCGCCGAGCTGCTCCGCGGCCAAGCCAAGCTCGCGACCAGCAAGTGGGACCGCGAGAAGATCGAGAAGCGAGTCGGCAAGCTCACCGGTGGCGTGGCCGTGCTCAAGGTGGGTGCTGCGACCGAGACCGAGGTGAAGGAAACCAAGGCGCGTGTCGATGATGCGCTCAACGCCACGCGTGCAGCGATGGCCGAAGGGGTCGTCGCTGGCGGTGGCGTGACACTGCTACGTGCTCGCGAGGCTCTCAAGCCCCTGTCAGACGAGGCTGACGGTGACCGGGCTATTGGCATCAACCTAGTCTACGATGCTTTGGCCTCACCGACTTGGCAGATATCCCAGAACGCCGGTGCGGATGGTGACGAGGTCATCAAGCGAGTCTTGGCAGAGGACGATGACAACTTCGGCTACAACGCCCGCACGGGAGAGTACGTCGACATGATGGCGGCAGGCATCCTCGATCCGGCCAAGGTAACGAGGAATGCCCTCCAGTCAGCCGGATCCATCGCTGGGCTAGTGCTGACCACCGAGACCCTGATTGCCGACGATCCCGATCAGAAGGAAGCCACCCCTGCAATGCCCGACATGGGCGGCGGAATGGGCGGAATGGGCGGAATGGGCGGAATGGGCTTCTAGGCTCTCTCGCCGGCACGATCTCTGAGCAACGCAGGCTTGATGCCACAGAGCGACCTCGGGAGGACGCCTCAATGACGACGAGGGGTGACTGAGCTTCGGCGCTGACGTGCCCTATGAGTACCGAGAGGCACCGAAGAGCACGCGAATTGAAGTCATACGGGCTTCTCCGATGCCCGATGAGGGGCGTTTCCAAGGCACTCTCACTCATCGCTCTGCTACTCCTGTCGATGCTCAGCAGTGGCTGCATGGCGCTCTCCATGCAGCGTGAGATAATCGAGAGTTGGAGGGACCCACCGGTGCAGATAGACAAGGAGGTGACCGCCGGTTGGTCGGAGACCTTCGATACGGGTGCAACCCTCGACTCGGTCATCTACGAGAATGAGACGGAGATCCTGTTCGACGAGACGGTCTCGGAGCTGACCATCAACTTCAGGGTCCAGTTTCCCTATTCGAGCACCATCGAGGACTTCATCGGCAACGACACGAACGAGCTCCGCTACGTCGAGGCCAAACTCTGGGAACCTGGAACCAAGGCTGCGGGGGGCGACCCCTTCTGGGAGGTTCGCGCCACCCAGGACTACCCTCTGGAGCGCTTCGAGTGGCGAACTGATTTCATCGAGGGTGCCTGGATTCTCGAAGTGGAGGCCAGAGGGTACGGCGTCACCGCCCCGGTTGAGCAACTATCCTTCCACGATCACTTCGACCTCTTCGCCACCATCACCAAGCCCTGTGTGCGCTTCCCGCAGTCCCACGAACTCGGTGAGTGCACCTTCCTCTCAGACTTGGACGACTGAGCGCCCGCCCACCGAAAGCGCTGCGCAGCGCTTATGAGTCATGGGCAGGTCGCCGCGCTGCTGAGGAAACCGAATGGTGGAGAGCATGTCCCCCCTAGTGCCGCTCGACGTCTACGAGCGGCATGCCGTCCACATTGGTACCAACCAGAAGTCTGCTGACATGAAGCAGTTCCTAGATACCCTGCAACAGGATAGCAGTGGCCTGCATTTGATTGACGTTCACCAGACTGACGCGAGAATCCGCATCGTGGCCAAATTCCTCTCCAACTACGAGGCACAGAGGGTCCTAGTGGTCAGCGCGCGCCAGTACGGTCAGAGGCCAGCCCGGAAGTTCGCCCAGTTGATTGGCGCCAAGCAAATCGTCGGCCGATTCATCCCAGGCACCCTCACCAACTCACGTTTGCGTACGTACATCGAACCCGAGGTGATACTCGTGACTGACCCCGCAGCCGATGCACAGGCACTATCCGAGGCGGTCAAGTCAGGCCTACCGGTCGTCGCTATCTGTGATGCCAACAATAGGCTGCGCAACGTCGACCTCGCCCTGCCTGCCAACAACAAGGGACGCCGCTCGCTGGCTCTGGTCTACTGGCTTCTTGCTCGGGAGATCCTGAAGGCTCGGGGCACAGTCTCCAACGATGTCGAGTGGGAGCTCTCAGAGGACGTAGCGAACTGGGAATCGACCTTCTGAGCACTCGACGCCCTCAAAGGCGAGCACTCAGCCCGATTATCATATGAACAATATGGCACCGCCGCTGTTCCTCGCCCCGATGGCGGGCGTGACCGACCTCGCCTACAGGCTGCTAGCCAGAGAGTGCGGAGCCGACGTCACGGTTACCGAGTTCACAGCAGCCTCGGGGTTGACCCGCCGCAACGCGCATTCGTGGCTGAAGGTTGAGAGCGATGTGCGAGAGACCCCTTTCATCGCGCAGATATTCGGAGGGGATGTGGCCGAGATGGTCAGAGCTGTGGAACTGCTTCATGACAGGGCTGATGTCATAGACATCAACTTCGGATGCCCTGCTCCGAAAGTCTGCCGCAACGATGCTGGTGCATCCCTATTGAGAGACCCAGACCGAGTCGTCGAGATGGTTCGCGCTTGCATCGAGGTCGCCAACGTTCCCATCACAGTCAAGATGCGTCTAGGGACAGGCAGCGGTCCCAACACCGCCCTCGAAATCTGCAAGAGGCTGGAGTCCGAGGGCGTGGAGCGCATATGCGTCCACGGGCGGACCATGAGCCAGCGCTATGCTGGTGAGGCCGACTGGTCGCAGATACGAGGGATTATCGAAGCCGTAGACATACCAGTGATCGCCAATGGCGACGTGGTCGACGCCGTTTCTGCTGCCGCTTGCCTCGATGTCACAGGCGCCGTGGGCTTGATGATTGGTCGCGGCGCAATCGGGCGGCCGGCCGTATTCCACGAAATCAAGCGCGACCTAGGCTGGTCGGACGCCCCGCCCCCCTGGGGTGAGGACGATGCGGCAGTGGCGCGCCTGTGGTGCTGGAACAGGTACTTGGAGCTCAACGAGGAGCTATACCCCCCTCAATCAAACAAGAACCTCAAGCGCCATGCCGTTTCTTTCACCAAAGGGCTTCCCGGTGCGTCCGCGATGCGAGTCAAACTGCACAGGGAGGCCGACCAGGGGACGCTGGGGGGAATGGTCACCGACTATCTCGAAGAACTCGCAGCAACCAATCCCATCGCTGCGTGATCAATTAGCCTGCAATCGTTTCGTCAAGGCGTTGGGCAACCGTTCTCAGACGTCTGAGCGCCCGGTCCGCCCGGCGCATCACGCGCTCTGCGACCTGTGCTCCGTCGGCACCGGCGACCCTGATGCCGAAAGGCATCCTGCCACCGAGGGTATTGAGGAGGATTCGCTGGTCCTCGATGGGGACGGGAGCGAGGATGGACTGCACCTTCTCGGTGTTGAGCGAGCCCTTCTTGGCACCGTCCAGAAGCGCCTTGGATATCGATTCGTCCAGCCTCCCAAGGCCCCCGCGCGACATCAGCCACTCCTCTCCGCGTCCGCTGTGCTGCCTCATCAGCCCGGTGTAGACGTCCTGTGAGATCCGATCGACCATGGGCGCGCGCTCGATGAGGGCTGCGCTGCGCATGCGCTCCACAGCCCTTTGGACACGGGAGCGACTCTCAGAGAACCGGTCGGCCAAGGAGAGGATGGTCATCGGGTGCCCGCTCGAGGAAATCTCGCACAGCAGATTGCGGGCCAGCCTGTCATCCTCCCTCGAGCGCCCGCCGTTCAGACCGAGGTCTGCGACCAGGGCGTCTATGGAATCACCGGCGTCACTTCGGGCTCCCGGCTCGGCGATGCTTATCGCGAAGCCGACCTCCTCCTCGGCGGGTATGCTCATTCTGGTTTCGGAGGGCTGCACCAGCCCGGCAAGCTCCGAGACTCTCAGTTCGAGGACCGCCCTGGCCTGAACGGACACGAGCCCGACGGCTGCGGACATCGACCCGCCCCTCAGCACGTGGATGTGCCACTTGCCGTCAACCTCGGTGGAAACAAGGCCGCACGACCTCAGCTTGGCCATCTGGTGGTGAGTGCCGGTGTGTGACAGGCCGCTGGCATCGCCGAGGTCCCTAGTGTCCCACCCCCTCAGGGGGTCGGCCAGAAGCGCATCACGCATGATGCGGTGCAGGGCGCTGTGCTGCTCGTCGTCGCCCCACCGGTCAACCCTCCTCCTGATCAGCCCCATCGAATCGAGGATCCAAGTCAGGAGGACGTCGACATCCCTGCTGCCCGTCGGCATCGGGTACTCGATCAGCCTGAGCGCGAACACAGATAGCGCGCGGATTACGTGGCTCAAGAGGCTTGGCTCGGGCGTGAATCCGAATCAGGCGTATTCCTGACGGATTTCGAGCCACGGGTAGTTGACATTGGAGTATCGCAGACCCTCTAGGTGAGGTGCTAGGGACAGTCTGCCGTGGCTGACGATGCCACGTCGCCTGAGGACGGAGACAGCCGAGTGCACGGTGGCCCGCGAACGGTCGAGGTCGCGTGCGAGTTGGGCTTGCGAGACGGGGGCCGGGGAGTTGGAGAGCCGATTCACGATATTTCGCTGGACCCCGGACAGGCCGACTGGGAGCATCGCGGCGGCCGTGGCCTCGTCGGTGACTCCCGTGCCCTCCAGGATCTCGACCTGCGCTGGCGCGCCGGCATAGTAACAGGTCCTGCCGTTAACTGGCACGATGGTCACGGTCCGCTCCTTGATCAGAACGCGGAGATGATGCCTGAGGGTGCCGTTGGCGGCTCCTAGCTGCCTCTGCAACTCGCGGAAGTGAATGCCCGGAGAGCGTTGGAGGGTGCGAATGATCCGACCTCTGAGCGGATGCTCCCAATCATTCTCATGGGGCGCGGAGAGCGTTCCCTGGGCGAACGGCGGAGCGAGGAATGGGAATAGGGAGGGGAGCCCCATGGAGCCGCCGATTATGGCGGTCACGGCATCGGCGAACCAAGGGTGGGTGGTGCGCCACTGCTGTATCAGTGCCATGCGCTAAACTCTGCATTCTAGGCTTTAAGGATGCGTCCGGTTGAGTCGTGGATGCTCATGCTTCAGATGCTGTGGCGAGTCACCCTGCCCTGCTTGATCTTCATGTACCCAACCAGGGGGCTTAGCAGTCTGCCTGCATCCCTACCGTGATCGGTCAGTCGGTACTTCACCCTAATCGGGGGCCCGTCCTCGACGATCCTCTCGATGAGGCCGGACTCAGCGCACTTGGTCAGCTTGTCCGAGAGCGTCCTGCTGCTGATTCCCCTCAGCAGCTTGCGCATCTCGTTGAAGCGGCGCTCGCCGGCTATGTACAGGGTAGCGAGGATCTCGACGGTCCATCTGGAGCTGAAGATCGAGAATGCATCGACAGCGGCATCGACCTCCCAGTCGATGTCGAAGCTCTCGTTGTCGTAGTATGACTCGAAGATGCTGCGAATGTCGACTCCGTTCTCCTTGACGTCATTGATGGCGCCTTGCACTCTCTTGTAGTCCTCTTCTGATATTGCCATGGGTTGTTTGGGCATTGGAACCAAGTTGCGAGAAGGGTATCTAGTGTATAAAACACATCATAGTGTAAGTACGCTTACTCATGGGTTAATATAGCCTGACCGGGTGGCTTAGTGTGAAAACCACACTAGGTTTAAGGAGTAAACTGATTATGGACAGATGGCTACAAGAATGGACGAATGAAGTGATGAGAGACTGGGGCAAGGAAGAGGGCGAGAGCCGCTCGGCAAGGCCAATGAGCGAACTGGTAATTCGCGCGATCGCTGAGTATCGCGCACCAGCATGGACCCAGTCCCCACGAAGGTGAGTGATTTGGTATTCATGGGGCTGCAGGCCATCTCGACCTGTCCCTCGTGCGGCTCGCCCTGCCTGGTGTACCAAGAGTACCTCACACCCAATCTCAGGAGTGCTTCTTGCATGACTTGCGGGGTAGTGTCGCTCACGTCTAACGGTTAGTCCGAGTTGCCAGGCTGGACTAGTTGCCACGGTAATCCGGACGTCGCCCTTCGATGAGGGCTGATAGCCCCTCGAGGGCGTCGGCGGTCCCGAATATCCCTTCGAGGCCGTCAAGCTCGAGCTGCAGGCCTGCTCCGAGGTCCTCACCGGTGGCCACGGCCTGATCGAGCAGGGCGCTTGCGGCCTGCAGGGCCAGTGGCGCTGCCCTTGAGAGCGATTTGAGCTGGCGCGCGACATCGGGGTCATCGACCTCGAACCCGGGGGGAGTACCGCCCGAGGCGATTGCGGTCATGTTGTCATCGGAGTAGAAGGATGCAGCGAAAGAGGCCACTGGGTTTGATGCATCAGCGGGACGGCCAGGATACCTCTCGCTCGGCTTGCCCGCCGATACCAGATCGGATACGGTGTTCGGGATCCCGGGCGACTCCACTAGGTGGGTCAGAAGGCCGAGTGCACTCGCTGTGCGGGCATCCATGAAGCTGCCTGCGAGCACAGCAAACCTTGCCGCCTCGATACCGCAGATTCGGACGGTTCTCTGAGTTCCCCCCAGCCCAGGGTAGATTCCGATGCTGGTCTCGGGGAAGCGAATCTGGGTACGTTGGGTCCCCACCCTGTAGTCGCAAGCCAGAGCGAGTTCCAAGCCACCGCCGAGAGCCAGTCCGGTGACTAGGGCGATGGTGGTCTTGGGACTGGATTCGATGGCGTTCAGCACCTCGTGCCCATGAGCGGTGAAGTCGTAAACCTCCTGGAACGAATCCTGGCGGATCTTATCGACGAAGAACTTGACATCAGCCCCGGCGACGAAGGCCTTGCCAGCGCCCTCGAGGACTATCGTGCTGATGTCTTCGCGACCGTTCAGCTCGTCGATCGCATCGCCCAACTGGCCTACGAGGACGACGTTGAGCGCGTTCATCGTCTCCGGCCTATTGAGGCGGACAGTTGCGATGCCCCCATCTATCTCGACGTCCACGTACGAGAACTCGAAGGGGGAGTCCCTTTCAGCGAACCAATCAGGCAGTTCCAGAGCCGCCTCGTCTGCGTAGGACCGAGCCATCCCGACGGCTTGGACAACGCCAATGCTGTTGGCTATCTCGAAGGGACCGCGCGACCAGCGCAGTCCTACCTTGGCACCGCGGTCGACATCCTCCATAGAGCAGATTCCCTCATCAACGATCTGTGCGGCCACCGTGAAGACCTGGCCGAGCAGGCGCTGCCTGATTAGTCGGGCAGACGCCTCGTCGCAATCGGTTTCGGGTCCGATTTCCCACATCCCGCCCAGCTTGACCAGAGCGCGCAGGCTCGAAGTGCTGGCATAGCGCGGCGTGGCCAACTGCTCGGCGAGGTAGTCGGTGGAGTGGAGGGCGATGGGGGGCCCTGTGAGGTTCATCAAGGCAAAGGGCCCCAGCCCAATGCGGAAGGCATCGCAGGCAACCGAATCTATCTGCGCGGTAGTCCCTATCCCTTCCTCGAGGAGCATGCAGGCCTCGTTCAGCCAAGGGACGAAGAACCGGTTGACTACGAACCCGGGCCTATCCTTGCATACGATGACGACCTTCCCCATTGTCTTGCAGTACTGCTCCACCGCAGCTAGGGTCTTGGCTGATGTGGTGGTTGCTGGAATCACCTCGATTAGTCGGTTCTTCGCGGGGTGGTAGAACCAGTGGAGGCCGATGAAGCGGTCGGGCCTGCCTGTGGCTTCGGCCAGAGCGTCTACCGATAGCGAAGAGGTGTTCGTTGCGAGTATGGTGTGCTCTGCGCAGATCTCGTCGAGAGTGGCGAAGACCTCCTGCTTGATTGCGAAGTCCTCGAACACCGCCTCGGTCACCAGATCAGTCTCGGGATCGATATTTCCCGTTCCCACAACGCCGGTGATGCGCCCCTTGATCGTCTCGACGTCGGCAGGGCGGAATATCCTGCGCTCCAACGCCTCGTCGAGGAAGTCCGCGATGATCTGGTGCCCGCGATCGACCCACTGCTGCTCGCGATCGACCATTTGGACATCAAAACGCTCCTGAGCGCTCTTCTGGGCGATGCCGGAGCCCATGTTGCCTGCGCCGATGATCGCGACGGACTGGATGGCTCGCACGAGCCGTCGAGGGAAAAGCCGGCCATATATCCAACGGGGCGGGAAACACGATTTTGAAACGGGCATTTCCAACTGATGCCGCTGGTACAACACTCGTCAGTGGAGGATGTCCCACAGCCGACGCGCATGCGCCTCCGGTGAGAGATCGAGTTCCTCGATGCGTGCACGTCCGGCAGCCGCCCAGCGTGCTCGCGTGTCATCATCGGCAGCCTCCTTCAGAGCAGCGTGCCAGGTCTGCGCATCGTCACGGGGCAGCAGCCTGCCATTGACGCCATCGACGATGGTGTCCCTGAAGCCCCCCTCGTCGATGAAGAGGGCCGGGGTACCCACAGCGAAGGCCTCGATTGGGGACAGGCCGAAGGACTCGGAATGGGCCATGCTGACTATGGCGCGTGCCTCGCGCATCAGGCTGACGAGACTCGGCGATGGAAGTCGAGGTGCGACCCACAGTCCTACTCCGCTTGCCTCAGCGTGGGCGCGAAGCATCGCAATCGAGTCCCCATCACCACCGCCCACGTGCGCCAGCGACAGTCCTGTTCCCCGTAGCATGGACACTGCCTCCCATGTGCCCTTGGCCCAGGTGGCTCGACCGACGCTGACCACGTAGTCGCCCTCGGCGTCGGTGTACGGGTTCCTCCCGTCTCTCGACGGGTCGGCTGGGAACTCAGAGTAGTCCACGCAAGGCCACAGCACCCCTGCATCGATACCATAGACATCCTTGGCGCGCTGGGCCGAGAAGCTGGAGTTGCTGCTCACCATCGACCCAGGGCGCTCCACCAGGCCCCTAATCATCGTCTGATCGCGACGCCTAGCCCTCGAAAGTAAGGACTCGGTCAGAGTCAGGCTCCTCTTGGGTGTGCCGTCTACCAGCCTGTGGAGGGTGTCCTCGTACAGTCCCCTGTGTGGCTCCAGGAGATGGAGATGGGTCCTGAGCCCGCTAGGTACGTGATCCATCAGCGGCAGGCTGCCATCACCGCTCACCAGATGCAGGGCATCGGCCTCCGAGACCACCTCGGCCAGCCCTTCGCAGGAGGACCAGGCCTTCGAAGCAGTGCTGCGCCCGGTGTCGAGGACAGTGGACAGATGGCCCTTTGGCAGCTGCCACGGCTGGTCGGGGCCGATCACCCGAATCCCCTCGCGAATGCAGATCTCACTCAGTTCGGGAACCGGGTGGATTGTGGCCATGCGCACCGAGAACAACCTGTTTAAGGCCGGAAGCACCCTCATCAGGTCGCGCTCGCCGCCCCCCAAGGTCCCGAAGGTGCCCTTGGCCACAAGCAGTACCGGCTTGTCGGCTGCCTCCCCCATGCTAATCCCCCACGACTCTTCGATAGACCTCGAGCACGCTTTCAGTGACTGAAGGCCAGAGGTAGGACTGCGATGCTGCGATTCCCCCGAACCCCCATTCGGCCAGCCTGTCCGAGTCGGCCAGAGCCATCTCGGTCATGGCCGAAGCTAGTGAGGCTGGATCCCCCATTGGCATCGAGAGCCCGGAGCCAGCCTCGTCGACGAGCTCCCCAAGGCCGTTGACATCGGCCATCACGACCGGGGTGCCGGAGTTCATGGCCTCGAGCAGCACCGTTGGGAGCCCCTCGAACCTCGATGGGATGACGACCGCAGTCGCGTTCTCGTACAACCACCGCTTCTCGGCTTCCGAGACCAGTCCCAGAACCGAGATTGCATCCTTGCACTTGGCCTGCGCGTGGCATCCGTCCAACCAATCAGCCAACTCGCCCGTCCCAGCGATCGCTAGATCGAAGCCGGGGTCGCCATCGAACGAATCCATGGAATCCATCAGCACATCAACCCCCTTCTGCTCGCTGAGGCGACCGACAAAGGCCAACAGGGGCCTGCCTGGGTCCCTGCCTGAAAGCGCTACAGGTGCCGCGGCAGCATCCTCGACGGGTGAGAAACCGTTTGGAATCACATCGAGGCTGCCCTTGACGCCCTTGTTGCGCAGCAATCGCTCGAAGTGAGTAGTCAGGACTATCCTCGCCTCAGAGGCGTGCAGCGTTCTGCGTCCCTGCAAGGCCCACCTGACTCGTTTCAGCAGCCTACCCGCTGCAGTCCTCTTGACGTAGTCGTTGTGATAGGTTGTCACGACCGGCTTGCCTGCGCGTCGTGCCTTCGCCAGGGTCCTGCGAATCAGCATCGGCAGGGTGTCGTGAAGGTGGACTACGTCGACGTCACCGAGATCGAGGCCTCTGACCGAGACCACGGGGTCGACCCCCCCAAGCACGCGGCTGGGCGGGATGCGGATTACGTTGACACCTCCTCGTTTGAATCGCTTCTGATTGTGGGCAGGGACATCTGTGCACCAGACCGTCACCTCGTGCCCCCTGCGCACCAGTTCCCGACCGATTTGCTCTACGTGCTGATTGCCACCTCCTACGTGGGGCCAGTACCAGACGTGAACCAGCAGGACGTGCAGCGGGCGATGCGCTTCCATCAATCCCCGACCATGCTCCTCGTTTGAAAACACCCGTACCCCTGAACAGTGCCAGCATCCTCGTTTTTAGTCCGAAAGCCTGCTCTCCGCCCATGATCAGACGCGCAGTCCTGGCTGGGAGCCCGGCAACGGGCTCGGTCACCGGCTACAATGCCAACCACGCAGTGTTGGAGCGCCTGCTCGACAAGGCCCGGGTACCGGGGTGGACCAAGGCGACCGTGGTGGAGGGCGGTGAGGGCTCGCGCGCCCATTCCAGGAAGGTGGCAGGTGCCGCCACGGACGTGAAGGCGGACCTGCTACACATCACCAACCAGCATCATGCGCATCTAGTCCCGAGGGCGTCGGACGTGCCAGTCGTGGTATCGGTCCACGACCTGTTCGACTTCCGACCGAGGTCGATGGAGGCGGGAGATGTCGCAGTACCCCTGGGTGATAGGAACCCGTCCACTACCCGAGCCGAGGAGATTCATGGCACTAGGGTGGGAATGGGGCGTGCCGACCTGCTGCTCTGTGCCTCGGAGATGACCCTAGCTGACGCTGAGTCACTATTCCCAGACACACGGGCAGTCGTGGTCAGGGACTCGATCGACGAGGAGCACTGGGACCCGATTGCCAACCAGCGGCCGAGGGAGCTGCTGGGGGGGCACGACGAGGAGGGCAAGTGCCTGATTGTCTCGGTCGGCGGGCAGGACCCACGATGGCGCAACCAGTTCGTCAGCAGAGTGATGGGCATGATACCAGAGGAGGTTAGTCGGGACATCCACCTCATTCGCATAGGGGTCGAGATGCTCGATCGAGAGCAGATCGCGGCGGCCTACCAGAATGCCGAGGCCATGCTCTACCCAGGTGTCTCGGTCGGCTTTCACTGCCCCCCCGCCGAGGCGATGGCCGCCGGTTGCCCCGTTCTCGCCTCCGACCTGCCGACCCACGACGAGCTACTGCCCGCCGATTGCCTGCTGCCGGCCACCGACCCCGACGCATGGGTCTCGGAGATAGTTGCTATCCACTCCGACTGGAGGCGCGCCGGAGGCGTCTTGCGGCACGTGGACGAGCGGCTCGTAGCCCACGCGGCTTCTACCTCTGGCAGGAATGCGCACGGCGAAGTCCTGGGAAGGGCCTACGATTCGTGCTTCGCGGATAACTGAGGGTCACCTTCATGGAACCCTCAAATATGAAAATCCAGAGTTATGGTATGATGGAAACCCCCGATGTGACCACTACCAAGACCCGGCGTCATGACATCGATTGGCTCCGCGTAATCCTGTTCGGGCTTCTCATCCCCTTCCACGTCGCTATCGGGGTGTACTGGTCGACATACGGGGAAGAGATCAACCCCAATATCGTCGATGAGATCAATCCGAATTTTTCCGATCTGAGCGATGAGGAGAAGTCGGAATTCGTTGAGCAAGGAAACGACTACACCACCGAGTCGGTTGACTTCACAAGCATGATCCTGCACTGGATGCACCAGTGGAGGCTAGCTGGGCTGTTCATGATCTCTGGGATGGGGACCGCCTTCGCCTTCCGTCGCCGGACGTGGGGGGTATTCCTCAAGGAGAGAGTCACACGGCTGATTGTGCCGATGTTCTTCGGGGCATGGACGATGGGCTTCGCTGGCTCCGTCATCCTCGGTAATGAGGACATGAGCCCATCGGGCCTCACCCTCGGGTTCCTGTTCGGAATCATCTGGAGGTCTCTGGTATTCTGGGTTCCGATATTCGGCAAGCTAATCGCACTGGGTCACCTTTGGTTCCTGTGGAACCTGTTCCAGTACTCCGTCCTGCTGACTCCCGTCTTCCACGTGGTGAGGAACGATCCGGACGGCCGGCTGGCACGGTTCCTCAGGGCCTCTTTCAAACTCCGCGGGGGAATTGGTGTGTTCGTGCTACTTCCGCTCGTCCTGAGCCTCACTGAGGTGCTGTTCAAGCCCTGGTTCCCAGGCTTCATCGGCGTGGGTTACGAGTGGTTCTGGTTCCTCGTCTTCTTCGCCTTCGGCTACATGTGCATAACTGCCAAGGACGAGTACTACGAATTCATCGAGGGTCGCAGGACAGCGATAACTGTCATGACCCTACTATGGACGGTTGCCTTTGTCTGGTTGCGTCTCGAGCAGCATCATACCGGCATCCCCTACGTCGATGGGGGGTGGCTGGAGAACAAGATAATCCACAACAGGATGACCATTCTCGCCTGCGTGATTCACAGCTTCCACGCTTGGTTCTGGTGCCTGGCCGTTTTCTCATGGGGCGCCCACCTGCTCAACAAGCCGAGCCAGAATCTAGCCTATCTCAACCAAGGGGTCTACCCGTTCTACATCGTCCACATGCCCCTTACTTTCTCGGGACTCAGGGTTGCGACAGAGCTCGGCCTCCGGGACTATCCTGCTGTGATCCTCGGCACTGCATTTGTGGTACTAACCTGCTGGGCCTTCTTCGAGGGCGTGCGACGGACTAAGGCCACGAGGTTCCTGTTCGGCATCAAAGAGGTGCAGAAGACCCGTCCGCAGAGTCCTATTACATGTGGGGAATAAGTGCATATACGGAACCTAGGTCGGACGGGCATGCTCAGGGTCACGAATCTAAGGAAGGGTTTCGGCTCGGGCCGTCGTAGGCTCGAGGTCCTGAAAGGAGTCAACCTCGAATTAGCACCAGGCGAGCTAGTCAGCATGATGGGACCCAGCGGATGCGGCAAGTCGACCCTGCTCAATGTGATCGGGGGATTGCTCGAAGCAGACTCCGGGACAATTTCCCTGGGGGAGTTCAGCTATGGTACCAGGCCGCCCAACAGGGTCGTGGACGTCCGCCGAAGAGGTGTGGGCTGGATCTTCCAGGACTTCCACCTTCTAGACAGGCTGAGCGCACTGGACAACGTGACCTTCGCGCTGGAGCTGTCGGGAGTCAGGTCCTCTCTGGCAGAGGAGCAGGCGCGCGCCGCTCTGGCCAAGGTCGGATTGGAGGACCGGATGGGCTTCATCCCGGACCAGCTTTCCGGGGGGCAGAGGCAGAGGGTGGCAGTCGCCAGGGCGATAGCCGGCTCGAGGCCCCTCCTTCTGGCCGACGAGCCCACCGGAAATCTCGACATCAAGAGCGGCGAGGGGGTCATCGATCTGTTTCACCAGCTATGCGACGAGGAGGGTATGTCGGTCCTGATGGTGACTCACGACCCCGGCCTGGCCTCCATGGCCGATAGGATGCTGCTGCTGAAGGACGGGATCACGGCCGCCTCGGACATTCGGTCCGCGTGGGGCATCATCGACTCGGGGGTGGAAGCATGAGACTAAATTGGCGACTTGAGAATTTCATATTGCGCGAGGCTACCAATCGTCTTGATTCGAAAAACAAGAGGTCCAAGAAGCTCCCCCTCAAGACAAGACTCCTGTCGCTGCCTGACAACCTGATGATGGCCGCGAAGGGAGCGTGGCGCGGCCGGGAAAGAGTCCTAGCGGTTTTCGCAGGCGTATTCATGGCCTCCTTGGTAATCACGACCGTGCTGGCCTATGCCGTGGGCCTCTCTGGGGCGTTCTTGCAGTACTCCCTGCAGGAGTCGGTTTTCGATGCCAAGGTCGACTTCGCCGACGATCCGGGCCCCGACTCCGAAGGACGGACCAACGACTCGGCCCTCTGGGAATCGCTGTGCGACGATTTCGTCTCGATGGACGAGTTCACCGACTGCGGAATCGTCTACGGTCGCCAGGGCATCAGGGTGAGCGGCTTCTTCGATGACGGATTCGTAGTCCCCCAGCCCCTGAACGTCGTCTCCGTCGAGGGGCCGACGGGTAACTGGGCGAACGTGAGCTGGGACTACAGCGAAGCTCTGAACTGGGGACCTGCGATAAACGGGGAAAGGCCAATCAGATTCTACGGGGACGGGATTTGGGACGGGGAGTTCGGCGAGAGGCACTCGGTAATAGGCGACTCATCGAGGCTTATCTACGGCAACTGGCCCGCAAGCGCGGCAGAAGCGGCCTCGAAGGGAGCGGTTGTGCTCCCATCCATGATAGCGAGCGAGGCCGGCGTGTCTGTCAACGACACCATCTCCTCACTGACCTTCACCTACGTGACCGATTACCTTAGCGGCGTGAATGTCGCCCAAGGGTTCGACAACTGTACTGGTACCGAGAAGTACAACCCGGGCGAAGGCGTCCCCTTCGTCCATTGCGTGGTCAACATGACCGTGGAAGGGCCGATGACGGTCGTGGCCGTTTACCAGGAGGGGGCCCCAACGAACCCGACCCTGCTGTACCATCCGCTAATGGTCTCCGACTCGGTCCTGAGCGACGAGCAGAAACTGATCCTCATGGACAGTGATCACGGGTACCTCGGACTGGCGGTGGACAGGAACGCGTTGCCCACCTCATCCACTAGCGCAGCCACTGACTGGCTCGTCGATCTGAAGGAGGGTGTGGAGAGTGGGAACTACACCAGCCCGGATCATCTTGGGGCCTATGTGCTGGTCGAGTACAATGACATGATCTCGGGCACTATCACATTCCTGAACATCTTCCTGGGAATTATCCAGGTCTTCGACTACATCCTCATGATTCCCATCGTCATACTCTCGTTCTCCGTCCTGATCTATGGGCTGGTCCTCTCGCTGGAGCAGCGCAAGAGGGAGGTATCGATTCACAGGGTGATAGGGGGGACAAAGAGCAACCTGTCTGGCATGATAATGCTCGAGATCTCCGTGATCAGCCTCTTCGCCTGGCTCACCGGCTACCTGCTAGCGCTTGCTGGGGTGCCCATCGTATTGGCCGCAGTCGGTTTCATGTCCTTCAAGAGCAACGTCTTCGACGTCACGCCCACGCTCAGCTTCTGGTCGACCTTCGCCGTCATCCTGTTCACTGTCGGGCTGGCTCTCCTATTCGGTAGGGCCCGGACAAACGAGTTCCTCAGCATCGAGATCGACGAGGGAGTGAGGAGGGTCTCCCAGACGCGGAAGCCGAGATATTGGCTCCACACCTTGGTTTTCCTCATTGGGCTGATGTCTTACATCGAGAGCTGGATACAGGGCAGGGGCGGAGTGGATAGCATAGGCATAGGCTCCACCGGGCTGGTGCGCAACTTCGTCCTCAACGCGCTCCTCCTGCTCTTCGGCCCCTTCTTCCTGTGGGTCGGTGGGGCCCTCGTGCTTGGCAGGATCGGCGCGGCAGGGCCGAGGTTCATGACCCTGCTATTCTCATGGTCACCCGTAGTCTCAGACATCCGCAGGGGCCTGAAGGGATCCGGGTCCAGCGAGTCGGTCAACCGCCTGGCTGTCATCATGCTGCTCACTCTGTCGATAGTCACCCTGGCTGCCGTGCAGGGCTATACTGGAACCGTGGTGGACGAGCGTACCACCTCGGCGCAGAACGGCGCCGACATCCAAGTTCAGTTCGACTCCGCGGTGACAGAGCAGCAGGCTAGAGCGGAGGTTCTGCAGGCGATTCAACGAGCGGGTGACTCCGACATCACGGAGATCGGGTCCCTCACCTCGGTGGCTGACATCTTCACCAACCCCAAGGGGGAAAGCACCTTGTTTCGCACGTGGGTGCTCTTCGATGACCACGAGCAGGCCCTGATATGGGACAGCCAGGCAGTCCCGGGGGATGATATCGGCGGAACGGTCTCTGGCTGGAAGGCTGGTGGGTTCACTGCTGGCGATGGGGCTAGGGGGACTGACCCGATCAGCGACATGGGGACGGGGGACTCTCTCAAGATCGAGTACACCGAGTACGGCTTCGGGGGCCTCGACGCAGAACTCAACCCCATCATCACCACCACCGTGACCGAGTCGACGGTCTCGTACATGGGCCGGCACCAGTGGGTCCCCGGACTCTCCTCCAGCGAGGCCGAGCAGGCCATCGTGATAGGCGAGGCGACCTACCGAGAACTGGTCGGAGACACGTCAGCCGACTCGTTCTCATCCGCACGCTGGTTCTTCGAGCTGTGCGACCAGAGCGATGGTGATTGCGCCGACGCCCTGAGGCTCGTCAGCGCTGAGATAACCAACGGAAACGGAATCTCCGCTGTCAGCGACTGGCCATCGGTCCACTCGGAGAACGAGAGGAACGGAGGCCTGATCTTCGGAACGCCCGGGCTGCTAAGCATGCAGTTCGTCGTCGCCTCGCTGGCATCGGTCGCATCGGCCTTCGTGTTCCTATCCCTGGTCCTGACCCAGCGCAAGAAGGAGCTGGCCATTTTGCAGGCAATAGGCGCCAGCCCCAATCAGGTCATCAGGCTGGTGCTCTTCGAGATAATGTCAATACTCCTAGTCAGCATGGGCTTGGGAGTCGTGCTGGGGCTGGCGATTGCCGAGTCCTTCAACGGCTTCTTCGGCATCTTCGGCTTCATCTTCCAGCTTTTCCTAGGCGCCGGCGTCCCCATCGATAGGGAACTGGTGTGGCCTTGGTTCGAGCTAGCGATCGTCAACACCTCGGTGCTCGTAGCGGTGGTAGTGGCCCTGCTTTACACAACGCGCAGGGCACTGCAGGCCGACTTGGCTGTGGTTCTGAAGGGGGAGTGAGGATGACTGGTTTGAGAGATGAGGTCATGGAGGTGTTCGGAGCCAAGAGGGAGATCCTCAGGGCCGACTCGTTGTATCACATCTACGAGAGCGCGGCCATCGATGGCAACGTCGTGGCACTCAGGGGGCTAAATGTGGGGATTTACGAGGGCGAGGCGGTAGCTGTCGTGGGTCCTTCGGGCTCGGGCAAGTCGACCCTGCTGAAATGCCTGGGTGGGCTGATGAAGCCGTCCTCGGGAAACGTCTCCCTGGGGGGGAAGGCCATGGTCAGGCTGACTGGGAGCGAATTGGTCGAACTCAGGCAGAAGACGGTGTCGTTCATCTTCCAGGACTCCAACCTGCTGACTCACATGAACGCCATCGAAAACGTCGCACAGCCGCTACGCCACCAGGGCGTGCTTCCTGGCCCTGCTAGGAGGAAGGCGCAGGCCCTACTCGACAGGCTCGGAATGGGAGAGCGCTCCTACGGTTTGCCCGAGGAACTATCCGGCGGCGAGCAGCAGAGGGTGGCAATCGCACGCGCCCTGATCACCGAGCCCAAGCTGATACTCGCCGACGAGCCCACGGGCTCGTTGGACCCAATCACCAGCAGGGAGGTCTTGGAACTGTTCGCCAAGTTGCACGAGGAGGATCGCGTGGCCTTCATGCTGGTCACCCACAGCCGCGAAGTCGCCTCCTTCTGCGACCGCTCCCTCGAGTTGCGCGAGGGCAGGTTCGTCGCCCAGCACGGGGAGGATGTGGACATCGGTGACCTCTCAGGAAGCCGCGAGCTGATCATCGACGACACGGGTACCCTGACCCTTCCCCCGGACATCCTCACCCAGATCGGTGGGCCAGGCCGGTTCGAGCTGCCCGAGGTCACGAGGGACTCGCTGAACCTCGAGAGGGTGTCAGAGGAGAAGATAGACCTCGGGGAGGTCGGCAAGCTCACACTAGCCAGCACCTGCCCGGCCTGCTTCCACCAGTACGGCGACAGCGTCGAGCAGCAGTGCCCGGAGTGCGGGTCCAGCAGGCCGATGGTTCAGGCCTGAGGCAGCGCGATCTGCTGGGGCTTGGCGATTCCGAGGTCAGCGGGCAGATCGCGTACCTTCTCGGGCAGATCGATCGGGACCATCTCACACCCGATGAGCGCCACGCGGCTCTCGCTGCGCTCGGAAAGCACCTCGCGGCCGACCAAGGGGGCGAGGCGCTGGGAGAAGTCGAGGACGTCCTGATGGCTCGGCATGTTCTCGATGGAGAGGTTGTAGCGGCTCTTGCCCACGTACACGTAGCCCTTGGCCTCGATGAAGTCGGGGTCGGCGATGTTATCGAGGCGGGCGTAGTCCTCGTGATGGCCCAGCGACTCGCCCTTGATCAGGGTGTGGCGGCACACGGTGCGGGTGTCGAGGCTGGGCAGCAGCTCGAGGGTCTGTTCGAGCTTGTGGAAGGCAGCACGGTCGAACTTCGGCTTGCAGATCCGATTGAAGATCTCCTTGTTCGGGGCGTCCACGCTCACGTACAGCTGCGTGGGCAGGGGGTCGAGGTTCTCAATCACCTTGGGAAGGCTCCCATTGGTGACTAGGAAGGTGCTGGTGCCGTGCTGGTGGCAGACATCCAGGAACTCGGCTAGCCTCGAATAGAGCGTGGGCTCTCCATTCAGGGAGATGGCCACGTGCTTGGGATTCTGGGCATCCAGCCACTTCTCCCGGTCGGCCTCGGGGTTTCCCCCGTATCCCGTCAGCAGGCGCCTGTGGGCCCTGACCGACTCGAGGTAGAGCTTGTACGGGTCGTCATCGATCTTGGTGATCACCCCTGCGGGGGGTTCCCTCCAGCAGTAGGTGCACGCGAGGTTGCAGGTGTCCACGTTGGGCGCCATCTGCATGCAGCCGTGGCTCTCGATGCCGTAGAAGGTGCCCTTGTAGCAGGAACGGTCATTGGTCAGGGACTGCTTGGTCCAGTGGCAGACCTTGACGCCACCGTGCTCGCCCACGAGATGGTACTTCTGCTTGGCAAGGCGATTGGCGATTTCCGGCTCAATCCGAGTGACTGGGCTCTGCACGTGCCTGCCTCGATTCTGCTGGAAGTCCCCGGTTTCTTCAACGCTTCCTTATACAAAAGGCGCCATTCCCCGCCGATGTCGCGTGTGGAAGCGATATGCATCGCCCTCCTCCTCGCCTCCGCACCCCTTGCAGGATGCCTGTCCTCGGGGCCAGGGGAGGAGGCCCTGATTCCATCTGCGGACATGGCAATTTCGCCCACCCCGCTCGTCGGCGCCCAGTTGCAGTCGGTGGAGTTCACAGCAGACAGCCCCATGTCCATCCACGTCCCCTACTTCGTCCTGGGCGAAGACGGGCTATTCACCAACGGAACCACCCTGCAGTTCCCCGAAGCAGGCACGCAGACCATCGAGATGATCGCCCCCTCGAACTTCCACTCCATCTTCGTCCTCCTCGGCGAGGCCGGCCGCGAGAGCTGGCAGGTCCGGCCTTCGAACCATTCCTGGGGAGAGTGGTTCGCGTCCGAGAGGTTCCAGAACTCCCCCTACTCGTGGGTCGAGCACCCAGTAGTCAGGGAGAACCGCACGGGTTTCTCCGTCGAGGAGGGGGGGCTGCACGGCACCGGCCTAATCGACGGGCTGGCCGTATTCGAGTGGATGGAGGTCTTCGCGGACCCCGATTCGGGATACAACGACCGCTGGGGCCCCTTCACGCTGTACGACCCTGCGTACGAGCGGGCGGCGTCGTTCATGCAGAATGAGCTTCAGGCAATGGGCTACGACGCCCAGGTGCACCGCTACTGGATCTCCGACTTCTCATACGCCGTCAACGTATGCGGCTACAAGACTGGCACCGTGCTGCCCGACGAGTGGCTGGTCATCGGGGCGCACCTCGACATCGCCGAGGCGGGAAGCCCGCCGGGAGGCGGGACCCACATCGGGGCGCACGACAACGGAGCCGGAGTCGCCCTGATGCTGGAGGCTGGTTCGGCCCTCGCTCAGTTCGACCACCGCAGGACGATCGCGGTCTGCTTCTGGAGCAACGAGGAGAACGGGTACGACGGGGTCGACAGCTGGATTGACAACATCCCCACCGGAGTCACTGTCTCGAACTACCTGAACGCCGACGCGGTGGGGACCAACTGGCCGGGCTACTACACGCTGGTAGTCGACTGCATACCCAACCACGACGACGAGAAGATCGGCGACCAGTGGGAGATGATCCGCATGCTCGAGTGGATGGGGTCCCAGAACAACAACATCTCGGACGCACTGCAGCTTGGAAGGGAGATATTCCACACGGAGGGCTACCCCTCGATGAAGGACGTGGACTCCTCAGACCAGAAGAGGCAGTCTATCTCAGTTCACGACAGCGACAGGGGGCGCTCGGACTACGAGCGGATCGCCGACCAGCTCGGAGTGGTCAGCGTTGACTGGGGCAGCCTGACCGGGGGTTCCGACTGCTACCACGGGGCCTGTGACACGCTGAACACCATGGTCGACATGATGGTGACGGACAACGCGACCGGGCAGCAGAACCTCGCCGAATCGTTCGATCTGATATCGTGGTGGGTCTTCACTGCGGCCCTAGCCCTAGACGAGACACCGATCTACGACGAGTCCTAGCCGTACCTGACGCCGGTCCCGTAGGCGAAGACCTCGACGGCCCTGACTCCCTTTTTCTGGCTAGCCGGGGTCATCTCGGCAGTGTCCAGCCTGACGTTGAGGACCTCTTCCCAGCCATCGGCCAGCGCCTGCTCCCTGAGTCTCTGCTGGGCCTCCGCCCTAGCCGCTGCCACAACCTTGTGGAGGATGTCGATCCGGCCTCCCACCAGATTACCGAACCAAGCGATCATCAGGTGCCAGTGGCTGGGCCCGAACACGACGCTGGCATAAACAAGGCCCGATTCCGCGGCACCGGACCTATGCTCCCCGCGGAGGGTCGATAGCGGGTCCCTCCCGAACTCGGACAGGCTCGCAGCCTCCCTCTCGGTCAGTTTCACTATCCTCTTGTCCAGATTTCTGCCACTGAACAAGGCAGCCCAGAGGAACATCAGCGGATAACCGATCGCCCAGAGAATGCCGAATATTGTGAAGAGTCCCGCAATGAGTAGGAGGGGACCCCAGCAAATTACGCTTGCATCAACCATGAGCCGACCTCGCCTACTCGACCTTCACTGCAGTTCCGTATGCGAACAGCTCTGCGGCACCGGCCGTGACCGCGCTGGTCGCGAACCTGACGTTCACCACCGCGTTGGCGCCCCTCGCCAAGGCGTCCGCCACCATTCTCCCGATCGCCTCGGACCTCGACTCCTCGAGCAGTTCCGTGTAGGCCTTCAGCTCGCCTCCCCCTATGTTCTTGAAGAAGGCGCCTATATCCTTCCCGACGTGCTTGGCCCTAACCGTGGAGCCACCAACGACTCCCAAGTTCTGAGTTATGACCTTCCCAGCAATCGTCTCCGTGTTTACAACGATTATTCCTTCCACTATATGCTGCATGACGGGACGTCCCCATTGCAGACTTTCAAGTTTCAGGAGGCGTGTTCTGGTGGAACCCGGAGGGAATCTCGATGGCGGTGGGGGGCTTGGACTGGTGGGCGATCAGTGTGAGCACAGCGGCTAGAAGCAGCTCGCAGAAGATCGTCCCACCGTAGGTGGCGACAGCCTCGAAGGTAGCGACCCATGACGGGACCTCCTCCAACTGATGCAGGTAGGAGACCTTCGTGTACTCTCTTACGAAGAAAAGACCGCTGAAGGCATGAAGCCCGAGCCAGGCCCAAGCCAGTTTCAGCCCCATGTCGCGGTCGTTTCCCCACATCACCAAGACGGTGGGGAAGGTGAACAGGAAGATCAGGGCACTGAGGGCGGCGCCGATGTTCCACATCCTGGATTCGGAGTAGGCGTGCATGATTTCCAGAATCGTATCGTACTCCTCGCATTCAATCGTGCCCTCGGCATCGTCGCAAATCTCATCCCTGCCGTTTACCATCGACTCGTAGGACACCTCCAGGACGATTCCCGAACCGAATAGGACAATTGCGTTAATCACCGACCCGATGCCGATGATTCCGATGAATATTGCACCGCCCTTCAGCCACCAGGGCGAGGGGGCCACGGGCCTCACGGGGGTGGTGTAAAAGGAGTCGTCCACAGACAGGCGAGTGCCTCTTCACGGATTAAACGAACGTCAGTCTGAACTATCGACCCTGACTCGGCTCTCAGACCTGTCCTCGCCATGTATGGCCTGTCTGGATGGATTCACAATATACCCACGCCTGAGGAAGGACCTCCCGAGGATCAAGCGGTGCCTCATGCTGGACCTGTCCGCGAGGCAGATCTCTATGTCGTGGTCGTGGCCGCCCCCGAACTCCAAGTCGGTGCGGATGGTGGGCCTGAGCGTCTCGTGCCCCGATGTCGGGCGCACGCGCCGCCAGCCCTCCAGAGGGCGCTCGATGACTGGACCCCCCTCCTCGAGATTGAATCGGACCCGGGTCTCGATATCACCCTCGATGATCTCGATATTCGCCGCGTGGAGGGTCGAGCTCCAAGCGCCCGTGTCGATCTTGGCCAAGATGGTGAAGGGGTACAGGTCGGGCAACCGACAGTACTCGCGCCATCCCACTATTGTCGGCTTCATCTCAGCACCGATTAACCGGTGTAATACTCCCTCTTGAATCCAGCGGAATGATCGATTGAGAATGCGATCGGAAACCCTTGAAGGAAACGCAGATAAACGACCCACAACGCGTATCCCTAATGGCGCAAGGGGAGATCGATTTCGCGCTGACTTTCGATGACGTCCTGCTCCTGCCGGCAGAGTCCGCAGTGATGCCTGCGGAAGTCGACCTCTCGACCAGACTGACCACTGGAATTTCGCTCAACGCACCCATCGTCTCGGCAGCGATGGACACGGTCACCGAGGCCGAGATGGCCATCGCCATGGCACAGTCGGGCGGCATGGGATTCATCCACCGAAACATGAGCATCGAGGACCAGGCCGTCGAGGTCGACAAGGTCAAGCGATTCGAGTCCGGGCTGGTTCTCGAACCAGTCACGGTAAGCCCCGAGATGACGGTCGGGGAGCTCAGGGGGCTCAAGTCCCAGTACGGGTTCTCCGGCTTTCCGGTCATCAACGGCTCGGGGGGGATCGTCGGGATGGTCACCAATCGTGATATCAGGTTCGTCGAGGATCCCAGTGAGCAGATCGCCGAGGTGATGACCACCGAGCTGGTCACCGTTCCAGAGCACGTCGACCTAGAGGACGCCAAGAGGCTGCTTCACAAGCACAGGATCGAGAAGCTGGTGGTGGTCGACTCGGACGGGGGCTTCTCCGGCCTGATCACCGTTCGCGACATAAACCGCAGTCGCGACAACCCGCTCTCCTGCAAGGACGACCGCGGGCGCCTGAGGGTCGCTGCAGCGACTGGGACGGGGGAAGCCGGGATCATGCGCGCACTGGCGATGTTCGAGGCCGGCGCAGACGCAGTCGCCGTCGACACCGCTCACGGCCACTCCCATGGGGTGCTGGACACCGTTCGCGCTATTCGCGAGCAGACCGGCCCTGACCACCAGATCATTGCCGGTAACGTGGCGACCGCTCAGGCCGCAGAGGCCCTGATCGAGTGTGGGGCCAACGGCATCAAGGTCGGTGTCGGGCCAGGCAGCATATGCACCACTCGCATCGTCTCAGGCGTAGGCGTCCCACAACTGACAGCGGTGATGGCGGCCGTCGACTCCTGCTCAAAGCACGATGTCCCGGTGATAGCCGATGGCGGCATCAAGTACAGCGGCGACATCGCCAAGGCAATCGCGTCGGGCGCTGACTGCGTGATGGTGGGATCGCTTCTGGCGGGGACCGACGAGTCACCCGGCGAGACCATCCTGTACCAGGGCCGCTCGTACAAGCAGTACCGGGGCATGGGCTCGCTGGGTGCCATGAGCAAGGGCTCGCAGGACCGCTACTTCCAGTCAGAGCAAGGCGATACCCGCAAGTACGTGCCCGAGGGCATCGAGGGCAGGGTGCCGGCTAGGGGGCCCGTCGACAACGTGCTGTACCAGCTGATGGGCGGGCTGCGCTCGAGCATGGGCTACACCGGCAACGGCACGATCGCGGACATGAAGGGAAACTGCAGGTTCGTCAGGATCTCCAATGCCGGCCTCACCGAGAGCCACGTGCACGACGTCGAGATCACCCGCGAGGCGCCCAACTACCGACGCCTGCGCTGAGTGTGATTCATAGCGCGGCCCCAGCCTGGCCCGCGCATGGAGCAGATTGTGCTCGGGGGGGGATGCTTCTGGTGCGTCGAGGGCGCGCTGCTGGGCCTGAGGGGCGTGACCGAGGTGACTCCCGGTTACTCCGGCGGCCACGTCAAGGACCCGACCTACGAGCAGGTCTGCGGCAAGCGCACCGGGCATGCCGAGGTCGTACGGGCCAGCTTCGACTCGGAGCAGATTGCGAGGCGCACCCTGCTTGAGATATTCTTCACCTGCCACGACCCTACCCAGCTGAACAGGCAGGGCAACGACATCGGGCCCCAGTACCGCAGCATCGTGCTATACGCCGACCACGGCCAACGAGAGGAGGCGATGGATGTGATGGAGGGCCTAAGCGAGCACTTCGATGACCCCATCGTGACCGAGGTCGAGCCGCTCGGGGACTTCTGGGTGGCCGAGGACTACCACCACGACTACTTTGCGAGGAACGGGGCCACGAATCCCTACTGTAACGCGGTGGTAGCGCCGAAAATTGCTAAGGTTAGGGCCAAATACGCCGAACTGTATGAGTGAGCCACCCCAACTCCCCCCGATCTGGAACCGGCTGATGAGGGACAGACTCCCCGAGAACGCCTAGTTGCACGCATGTCACGAGGGCAATATTCAACAATCCCACGAGCGCGAAAGCGACCGTGGTTCCAGAGGCAGGCCAACGTGAGGTGGGACATAGTGACAACTCCCTCGGTCTGCAGGTCGCCATCACCTCGTTCAACACGGGCAACATTTTGTTCCGGGGCCTAGAGCTGTCCGACCCGCCCGACATGATCGTCGTGGCCGGGCTGGCGATCCTAGCCAGCGCCCTGCCCTTCCAAGCCGGCTTCTTCCTGATAGATGCTTACCTCAAGGACTTCGACCACGTCGACGACGTCGAGTACATCATGCTGCTCAGGCTGTCCATGATCTGCCAGATTGTCAGCTACCTCAGCCTGAGCGCCATCGTCCTGCTGATGTGGAACACCCACCAGGCGATCGGGATGGCCTTCCTCGGATCGGTCATCATCGCCCTAGTCCTGATCAGGACGGCGATGACGACTGCGGACCGACTGGCGCAGATCTGAGCGGCCCGGGGTCGAAAGGTTAGAGGGCCGCTGCCGGAGCGAGGGCCATGGCACCAGCATGGCTAACCAGAATAATACAGATATCGCTCGGACTGCACGGGGTCCTGCACGTGGTCGAACTGGCCACGGCTCTGTACGAGACCGCTTTCATAACCGCGACCCTAGCCGCCTTCGGCACGATGACCATGCTGCTCGGGGCCGCGCTGCTCGAGCCCGAGCAGAGGGCCCATCACCACTGAGGGGAATCAGGGGGCCTTCCCATTCCGGTGCTGAACATCGCCCTAGTCTCCTCGGAGGGCCTAGCCCGGCGCCTGGGCAAGCGCGGTGATGCGAGGGACGTGGAGTCCTACGTCCACAAGGAGGAGCGCGAGGGGCAGGCCCGGACCCTGTCCTTCCTGCGACCGCTTCGCTACCCCGAGAGGCTGCGCCCGCTTCTCAGCGTGCTCGACGTGGCCCGAACCGGCATCGTCGAGATCCAGAGGGTGGATGCGGCGCTGGGGGAGTCGCTGGTCGCCTTCGGATGCGCCGGCATCTCCAGCGGCCACGCCGTCATCGCTCCCGAGGAGGGGGGCTGGGTCGATGCCGATCAGGTGAGGCTCGTGCTAGAGCAAGCCGGCCTGGGCGATTGGTCCGTGCACGAGGGTGAGCTCGACGAGCACGCCCTCAGGGAGTCGCTGTACGAGCTCCAGTCCTCGACCGCCGACGAGCGCGCGACCCTCGAGGCAGCCCCGCTGGTGCTGCCTGTGGACCAGCACTTCAACGTCAAGGGCGTAGGACTGGTCGCCATCGGCTACGTCCAGTCGGGCACCGTCTCCAAGCACGATGACATCGAGGTGCTGCCGGCCGGTGACTCCGGCGTGGCCCGCAGCCTGCAGGTCATGGACGACGACGTCGGCTCCGCCCTCGCCGGCGACCGGGTCGGCGTGGCGCTGCGCGGCCTGCGCGAGGAGGTGCTGCACCGCGGGTGCATGCTGACCCACCCGGGCTCGGGGGCGCTGTCCCGCCACGACGCGTCCAGCATCTCGCTCGAGCGCGCCCCCTTCCAGAGGCGCGAATTGGCTGAAGGCGACGTGGTCCACGCGGCCACCGACCTGCAGTTCGTCGTCGGGAGGGTGACCGAGGCCAGCGGGACCGACCTCTCCGTGGCCTGGGACGCCCCCCTGTGGCTGCGCGCCGACGGCAGCTCGCGCATCGTGATCGCCCAGCTGGACGCAGGGCCGATGCGCGTCATGGGCGTGGCACGCAGCATTCATCCCGTCGGCTAGCCACTGGGGGGCGGGGAGCCCTTGCAGGAGACCGGACGCTACTTCGTCGCCATCGACCCCGGGCCCGGGGTCCTGGGCGCTCTGGGCGAGGCCCAGGAGGAGCTCCGCGAGTCCGGCGGCCCGCCGATTCGCTGGACGCGCCCCGAGGCCATGCACCTGACGCTCAAGTTCCTCGGCGGCAACGTTGCGCGCAGCGCGGCCGAGGGGGCCGTGGCGGCGATGGGCCCCGCGCTGGCAGGCTCGGCCCCCTTCGAGCTCGAGGTGCGCGGGCTGGGCGCGTTCCCCTCGCCCAAGCGGGCCCGCGTGCTGTGGGCGGGCGCTGAGGACCCTAGCGGGGCCCTCTCCGCGCTGCAGTCGTCCATAGAGTCGGAGACGGCCGGCCTAGGCCCTCCCACCAGAGAGTTCCACGCCCACGTGACCCTGGGACGCCTTCGTGACCGCAGGGGGAGGGCGGACCTCTCGGGGCTGATCGAGCCGATGGCCGAGCGCTCGTTCGGGACCGTGGACGTCCGCGAGGCGGTGCTCTACCGCTCCGAGCTGACCCCGCAGGGCCCGAGGTACGAGGCCGTGGCCAGAGAACCGCTCTGACGCGCCTGCGGCTGGGAGACGTTCTTGGCACCCACCGCGCCTCGGCAATCGAGGCAAATGGGACTCGCTGACGAGCTGCTCGCGGACCGCAGGATGGCGGCTGCGGGCCTCGCCGTGGCAGCGGCCGCCATGGTGCTGCTCGCCCTGTGGGCCCCGGACGGGCTCGGCCTGGGCGGGGACGACGCCGGCTCGGGCCCGGGCGAGGCGCCCGCAGACCCGCCCTCGATGCCTGACCCGGCCGTCGTGGTCGACGACATCGAGGCGCTCGCGGACTTCGGCTACCGCAAGATCGACACGGTGGCCCACGCCAACGCCGGCGACTTCGTCCAGTTCCGCTTCGAGGACCTGGGCTACGCAGTCGAGGTCCAGAACTTCACCACCGCCGAGTGCGGCTACTGCCGCAACTACGTCGCCACCTACGAGGGCGAGGACCCGGACTCGTGGATCGTGGTCGGCGGGCACTACGACGCAATCTGCTACTCTCAGCAGCTAATCATCGGCATCGAGTACCCCGGGTGCACCTCCCAGGGCGCCTACGACGACGGGACCGGCACCGCCTCGGTGCTCGAGCTGGCCCGCCTCATGATGGAGTGGGGCGGGGTGCCGGCGCACACCTGGAAGTTCGCGGTCTGGGACTACGAGGAGTGGCAGGGCAGCGGCTCCTCGGAGGGCAGCGGCTTCGGCAGCCTGACCTTCGTGGAGGGCCTGCCCGAGGGCGTCGAGATCGCCACCTACGTCAACCTCGACATGTTCGGGCTCAACTGGCCCGTCGAGACCCAGCTGGCAAGCCAGCTGAGCGGGTGCGACGAGGACTACTTCCACCTCTACCTGTTCACATCCCCCGTGGAGGACTGGTCCTACTACACCGACCGCGGCACCAATGTCACCGACGAGATGCGCGCCGAGGCCGCAGCGCTGCAGGCAAGGCTGACGGGCGTCCTGCACGAGGACCTCGACTACCCCGAGGAGTGGGTCACGGTGCTCGACGACACCAAGGGCAACTCCGACCACTACAACTTCATCTCGAACGGCTGGCCGGCGACCTGGTTCAGGGGCATGCATGAGTTCATCCAGGAGACCGGGGACACCTGCGAGCAGTCGCCCAAGCACGCGCCCACCGACCGCGTCGACGTGCTGTACCAGCTGGCCGGCGGCCGCTCGGGGCTCGAGGCGGGCATGCAGACCGGGCTGGACGCGCTCGCCCTGCTGATGTGGAGCGACGTCCAGAGCGACTGGTAGGCGGAAAACCGTCTGGTTCAAGTCTGATACCACCCCCTCAAGCGGCCGTGAGGTCAGCAACTGCAGCCATCCTGGTCATCCTGGTCTCCTTCCCCCTATCGTCGTCCAGCGTGGCCGTTCCCGAGCCCGCCCAGGACCTCCCCTGGTGGGAGACGACGTCGATGGACGGGGACGGCGACGGCATTCACGACGCCATCTGGGTGGCGATAGGAAGCGAGCTGCACGACTGGGCCGACGATGACGACACGATCAGCGTCATCGTGGACTTCGACCACCAGCCCACCGCCGACGACCAGGCCATGCTCGAGAGCGAGGTCGGGTTCCAGACTCAGTTCAGGTACCACCTGATCGACAGCATCGCCGGCAGGGTCGCGGTCGATGACCTGGTGGAGCTGTCCGAGCTGCCAGGCGTCGTCCTGATCGAGCTCGACGGGCTACTGACCGTCCAGATGAACGACGTCAACGACATCCACGGCATCCCGATGATCTGGGAGGACACGGGGTACACCGGCAGGGGCAGCGTGGTCGCGATAATCGACACGGGCATCGACTCCGAGCACGTGGGGCTCGACGACCTGGACGACGACAACTCGACCAACGACTCCAAGGTGATAGCGTTCTACGACGCGGTCAACTCGCCGGACAAGACCAACGGCACGGAGGTGAAGGCGTACGACGACCAGGGCCACGGCACCCACTGCGCGGGCATCACCGCCGGCACCGGCGCCCCCACGTACGAGTACGTGGGCGTGGCGCCGCAGGCCCAGCTGGTGGGGGTCAAGGTCCTCGACGCGGGCGGGTCGGGGTCGTTCGCCACGGTGATGGCTGGGATGGAGTGGACCGTGGACAAGAGGCACGACTTCAACATCAGGGCGGCGAGCATGAGCCTGGGCGGGGTCGGGCTGATCGAGTGGACCTCCGCCGAGGAGGAGTCGGTCAACAGGATGGCCAACGAGATGGTCAGGTCGGGCGTGGCCCTGTTCATCGCGGCGGGCAACAGCGCGGTCAGCGGCCAGATCGGGACCCCCGGGTCGGCCGAGGACGTGATCACGGTAGGCGCCCTGGACAAAGACACCTCGATCGCGGTGTACTCCAGCCAGGGGCCCACCGAGGAGGGGCGCATCAAGCCCAACATAGCGTTCGTGGGCTCCAGCGTGATGGCGCCGGACTACAACACGGGCGACGGCTACACCAGCAAGTCGGGGACCAGCATGGCCACGCCCGGCGCAGCGGGCCTCGCCGCACTGATGTACCAGGCCAACCCAGACCTCTCGCCGTTCGACATCAGGAACATCATGCACGAGACGGCCACCTACAGGCAGTGCCACTACATGCTGGCCAACGAGCCTTGTGCGGAGGACCTGATTCCCAAGAACAGGCAGAACAACGTCTACGGGCACGGGCACGTCGAGGGGCTGCCCGCTCTGCTCGAGGCGGCGAACTACGTCTACGGGCTCAACACCGACCTAAACCTGAGCACGACCGCGTCAGCGTCCGAAGACAATCGGATCCACCTCCTTCCGGGTGAGTCCTTCCAGGTGGCCGTCGAGGGCGGGCCCGTGGATGTCCAGTGGAGGACCTGGGACATGAGGGACAACTGGATGAGCCACCCCGAGTTTGTCCCCGGCGACCATACCTTCGAGATCAGCCACACCATGCTGGTGGAGCGACTACAGTACCTGCCGGGGAACGAGATCGAGGGCAACCAGACTGTGATGGCAAGGGCGATACTAGGCGACGAGGCCTCGACCAACCTCGTGGCGCACGTGTTCGTCCTGGGCTCCGAGCCCTTGGCGGAGGAGGCCGACGACGGCTCCATGATGGGCGTCCTCGTGGCGGCCCTGGCGCTCTCGGTGGTGCTGCTCCTGGTTCTGCTGACCCTGGCGGTGATGCGCCTCCGGGATGAGGGCGAGTGGGACGAGGACGTGCAGGGCGACTGGTGATTTTGGGGCTAAACGCCCCTGCACTCGCTGCACTGGAAGAAACTGCCAGGCTCGCGTTTGGACGGCAGGCCACACCTGATCACGTCGTGCTCGTCCGTCCTCTTCTGGTATTGGACGTGTGGGATAACCCGCCCGCAGGTCTTCTCGATGAAAGGGGTGTAGTGGTAGCTGCTCTCTGACATTGGCTTGTTGACCTGCGCCTTGGGCATGGATGCACGATGATAGGAAAATATTAGGCCTTTTCCCAATGAAACTCAGGGTCCGGAAGTCCATCCAGATGGTCGCTGAGCGGTCCATTCCTCGGGCCTTGATATAGGTTGAAGGTGACTGCTGTGGATAGGAGGAACCCGATATGGAATCAATTAGGACACTAGTCCAGATAGCTGATCGCCAGCACGGTCACTCTTCGACGATGATGACCAAGGCAGAGACCTTGGAGACGGTCGAGGAGAATGACGACGCATGGGTCTTCACCGGTAATGGACAGATGGTCCAGCCAGCAGAACTGGCTGAGGCCGACTGGAATACCGTGGGAACCGTTCGCATCGTGCCTGGCTTGGTTGGCGGTCTGTGACAGACAAACCGACAGTAAGGCGGACTTACGCAAGCCCTCGCTGGGGGAGTTTCTCCAACGGGGGTGAACACCAGGGGTGTGACCAATGAGAATAGACAGCAGAACCAATATTGCCGTGATAGGCGTAGGAGGCATCGGCTCCAATCTCGTCGGATCGATTGCGTCTGCGCTAAGCACCGGAGCGCTCGTAGAGTCGCTTGGCGGCGTGAATCTAGCGCTGATCGACTCCGATCTCGTGGAAGAAAGGAACCTCCTCTTGGGCCAGCGCTTCTCGCACAAGGACCTCGGCAAGACGAAGGTCGCGGCCGTCCGAGAGGCGGCGTCTGGGTTCGAGAGCGATCTGCTCGTGATCGAGCCCATGGCCCGTGACGTCAGGCAGCCGAGCGACCTGCCAGACTCGGACATCACGGTGGTCTGCGTCGACAACATGGGAGCCAGAGGCGTCGTCCACGGTCTAAGAGGGCCTTGGCTGGACCTCCGGTGCGCCGGCGATGCCTACCTCGCCCTCGACCACACTGTGGACCCTTCGGTGATCGCCTCGCTGACGCAAGCTCAGGGCGAGGCGCAGTCGTGCCAGTTGGCAGGAGCCTTGGAATCCGGGCTATTGCAGGCTGGCTTCCTCGCTGCAGCGGCCCACGGCTACCAGTGGCTGATCGCAGCACTGAGGCAGAGGGCGGGCATGGACAACGCGATGCTGCCCGTTCCACGGTCCTCGAGCGTGACGTTCGGGGTCCTAGGGAGGCTCCCAATCGACAACGAGGCGAGCACGCATGTCTGAGGACAATCTGGAACCCCGCCCATCGGTGGAGCCCAAGCTCCACTCGCCAGAGGAAGTCGAGATGGCCGTCCAAAGTGGGAACCACGACTCGCTGGTGATTCGCGAGACCATCGCCGCACTAGCCACCCAAAGCAGATGGCGGGAGCTCTGGATCATCGCAGACAGCATGTCCAAGGAGGTAAGCATCCTAGTTGACTCTGCAGGTATGGTATGGGCCGATGTCGGCACCCGAGGCGAAGTCAGGCTCGCACCCCCCCGCGGCTCGGTGATACCATACAGATTTTGGCTTCATAGCCACCCAGTCGACGGATATTGGTCAAGCACGGATTGCGATAGCCTGGCCTGCTACTCAATGATACTCGA
>Ga0208765_1000030_pt1 | contig 79959 bp, 70 predicted proteins | sample ETNtaG_2_FD_185783 | JGI IMG/M metagenome (GOLD analysis project Ga0208765, IMG submission 185783) | Marine microbial and viral communities from oxygen minimum zone, Eastern Pacific Ocean - ETNP201406SV203 (SPAdes) (version 2) | ecosystem: Environmental > Aquatic > Marine > Oceanic ...
AGGGCCATAGGGACTGTTCTTGAAGCCAATCTAGATAAAGGAAGAGGACCAGTAGCTACTGTCCTTGTGCAACAAGGCACTCTTTCGGTCGGCGATCCCATGGTTGCTGGCGCGGCGTGGGGTCGAGTTCGAGCAATGGTGGACGATCAGGGTAATGCTGTAGCTGAAGCTGGTCCCTCGTCTCCGGTCGAGGTCTTAGGACTCTCGGAAGTTCCTAGGTCCGGGGACATGTTCACGGTTGCGCCCGACGAAAAGACCGCGAGTCGCGTTGCTGATACTCGCGAACATTGGCAGCGCCAAGCAAACATGGCTACAGCATCATCTTCTGGAGGTGGAGGAGCCAAGCTTGAGGATATTTTCAAGCAAATCCAAGCTGGTGAAGCAACTACATTGAATTTGGTCTTGAAAGCGGATGTTCACGGCTCCCTGGAAGCAGTCACAGAGAGCTTGCGTAAACTTGAGCGCGACGATGTCAAACTCGCATTTGTGAGTAGGGGCGTAGGTGGCGTCAACGAAAATGACATCCAGTTAGCAGTTGCGTCTAATGCAACGATCTTGGGATTCAACGTTCGCCCCGACCGCAAAGCTAGAGAAGCCGCAGAGGCAGAAAATGTCGAAATTAGGCTTTACGAAATCATTTACCAGCTGCTCGAAGATATCGAGAACGCCATGTTGGGAATGCTTGAACCTGAATTTGAGGAGATTGTCACGGGCGAGGCTCAGGTCCGGCAGGTCTTCCGCATCTCAGGTGTCGGGCCAATAGCGGGCTGCTTCGTTGAAAATGGAACGATTAGCGATGGAGCCAAGGTCAGATTCTTGCGAGAAGGGGTCATCATCTGGAAAGGCGAAGTCGCCTCCCTCCGTCACTTCCAAGATCCAGCGAAACAAGTCACAGCTGGGATGGAATGCGGAATAGGGCTGTCAGACTTCACTGATCTCAAAGAAGGCGATGTCATCGAAACATACGATGAGCGGGAGATCCCGATCGCCTAGCCGACGGATAGTAGATCGACTCGAGAGGCTCACCGATGAGTAAAAAACGGGGTCGCCAGGGCAGAACCGGACAGAACTATGACCGAACTGATCGGGTTTCGGGACTAGTTCGAGAGATAGTAGCTAGTGAATTAGAGCGCATAGACGATGAGCGGCTCTTCTTACTGTCTGTAACTGGAGTCGACGTCGATCGTGAACTCGCGCACGCGACAGTTTGGTTCCATGTTTCTGAAGATGATGACCTCGAAGATGTAATCGAAGTACTTGAAACCCATAGACAAAGAATCCAACAAGCGTTAGCAAATCAATCCAGAATGCGTCGCACGCCCGCCATTCACTTTCAGCCAGATAGATCAATTCAACAAGCTGGACGGATCGAATCTATTCTGGAGGAACTCCAAATAGATGCTTCAGATAGGCAAACTGAAACTGATTGATGGGACGTAGACCGCCAACCGTTCATGGAATGGTCCTCATTGATAAGCCGGCTGGAATGACGTCCCACGACGTCGTCGCTCAGTTACGTAAGCGGTTTGGAGAACGACGCATTGGTCATGCAGGCACTTTGGACCCTGACGCCACCGGTCTACTCGTCGTTGGGGTAGGGAATGCGACCAGGTTGCTGCGCTTCGCAATGTCTTCGTTCAAGACGTATGAAGTTGAGATAGTTCTGGGGATCGAAACCGACACTCTTGACTCGTCAGGTCAAGTAGTAGCGGAACATCAAATGTTGGTTGAGGCCACCCAAGTCACTGAAGCTGCGAGAGTGCTTACAGGAGAAATTGAACAAATCCCGCCGATGGTGTCAGCTCGCCGCGTTGGAGGTCGAAGGCTGCATGAGCTTGCTCGCGAAGGCAAGGAGGTAGAACGTGAAGCTCGCTCTGTGACCATACGAAAGTTTGACATCCAAGCTACGGCTGATCCGCTGATCTGGAGGGCTGTCATCGACTGCTCTGCTGGCACATACATAAGAACCTTGGGTGCCGATCTTGGAACAGCACTTCAAGGTGGGGCTCACATCCGTAACCTCCGCAGAATTCAAAGTGGGGTCTTCGGAATTCAAGAAAGCGATGCAATTCTTGAAGCGCCGTTGCAACCGGTTCTCGAGTTAGTTCGGGGTTTGGACCGGATGGTGCTGACCGACCAAGAGGTAGCGGTAGTGCAAAACGGTGGCAGATTACGTCAGGAACGAATGGCAGGTGCTGGTCCGTGGGCATTAACTGACTCATCTGAAAATCTGATAGCGGTGCACGAGAAAATTGATGAGCGAGTAGTCGTAGGCGTTGTTTTACCTAACTAAGTGTGGGCCAATGCAGCCGAAGATCTATTGATGATTGTGGGTCGTACTAAGGCGAGCTTGCCGGTAACTTGACCTTGTGGAGATCATTCGCGACCTAGCTTGGTCGCCGACTTTGGAGCAGGGCAGCGTAGTAACCGTCGGAGAATACGATGGTGTTCACCGAGGTCATCGAACCATCATTTCGGAAATGCATCGGCTAGCAGCAGAACGTGGATGTGCTACAGCGGTAGTCACATTTGACCGGCACCCGGCCACAGTCGTGCGGCCCGAATCAGCTCCGCTGCTCCTGTGCGACTTAGATCACAAGTTGGAACTTTTGGCAGAAACCGGAGTCGACTACACCCTCGTCGTTGAATTCACCCCCGAACAGGCTGAGGTTCCCGCTGAAATATTTGCTCGCCAAGTGCTTGTCGATTGTCTTCAGGCTCGAGCAGTTGTCGTTGGGGCGGACTTTCATTTTGGACAAGGGCGTCGGGGTAGTGTCAAAACTCTCGGCGCAGTCGGTGAAGAATTCGGCTACCAAGTAATCGGACTTCCCCTGGTGAAACAACTGACTGGGGAAGGAGAAGTGATTTCTTCTACTTCGATACGAACAGCGCTGTCTGATGGGGACGTGGAGAAAGCCCACAGGCTTTTGGGACGACCGTTTGAAGTTAGGGGTGTTGTAACTCCCGGCGACAGAAGAGGACGCACCATTGGGTTCCCTACCGCGAACATACCGACAACCAGTGATTTGCAGGTTCCTTCCGATGGGGTATATGCAGCCTGGTACATCCGTGACGACGGCGCGCAATATCCAGCGGCAGTCAACATTGGGAAAAGGCCAACGTTTTACGAGGATGCAGACCGGTCGCTGATTGAAGCTCATTTAATTGGGTTTAGAGGCGACTTATACGGAGAGACGGCGAAGGTGCGGTTTGTTCGTCGATTACGGAGTGAAAGAAAATTTGATGGCATTGAGGCACTAAAAGAGCAACTCGTCAAAGATGTGGCAGATGCCGCTAAGTGCCTATCTGAGTGAGCGGAACCCCAACACGTCACGCCTGTATGAAGTGAGAACTTGGCTGTTAGAATGCCAAATGGCGCGTAACCTTCGCGCCGGCCAGCCGCCAGACTTACCACGAAGCGGCCCGAAGTTGTACCCGAGGAAATAAACATATGGCCGAAAAATCCGACACCATGAAGGCGCATCAACAACACGACACCGACACGGGTTCGCCAGAAGTACAAGTAGCGCTTCTCACTGACCGGATAGACGATCTCACTGAACATTTGAAGAACCACCAAAAGGACCACCACAGCAGACGAGGACTACTGAAACTTGTAGGACGCCGTCGCCGACTATTGAACTATCTCGACAACAATGACGTTGAGCGGTACCGAGAGCTAATTGCCAAACTCGGTTTACGTCGCTGAGTGATAAAGCTGGCCTCCGGGCTACTGACGTCACTATCGATCGAAGCTCACAAATAATCCAATTCAGCAGCAATTGGTTGTCGTCGCTCCCTCACTTAAACCGGAGTGGCCGACGTCTACCAACTGAATGCAAATTATGGCGAGAAGGTCTCGCCGAAGGAGTAGAAGAAAACTATGGCTGATGCCATTTCCGTATCGGGCCCGATTTCAGGTACCGACAAAACCCTTTCATTCGAAACCGGCAAATTAGCTGGGCTTTCGAATGGAGCTGTTACAGCAAGAATAGGTTCTACGCAGGTTTTAGTGACTGCGACAGCATCGAGTAAACCTCGTGATGGTGCCGACTTCTTTCCACTGACAGTAGATATTGAAGAACGAATGTATGCAGCGGGGCGAATTCCCGGCTCTTTCTTTCGTCGGGAGGGACGTGCTTCAGATGATGCAATTCTCGCCTGTCGACTGATCGACCGACCGTTACGTCCTAACTTTCCTGCTGAATACCGGCACGAGACACATGTCGTTGGAACCATTCTTGGTGTAGACGGCGAAAACCAATACGACGTAATTGCACTTAACGGTGCATCAGCGGCGCTTTGGGTAAGTGGAATACCGTTCGAGTGTCCTATAGCTGCTGTTCGTATCGCCTACAGCACCGAAGGTTCGTGGATCCCATTCCCGACATATCAAGAAGGCGAAGAGTCGACGTTCGAAATGGTCGTCGCAGGCCGCCAACTTGAAAATGGCGATATTGCCATCATGATGGTCGAAGCTGGAGGAACCGAGAGAGCTTTCGAGTATTACGACGATGGAGCTCCGAAAGTCACAGAGGAAGTCCTTGCTGAGGGTCTCGAAGCTTCAAAGCAGTGGATTGATGATGTCATCGAACTTCAAAAAGCATTACGAAATCAGGTTGGAGACATTGAAGAACTCCAATGGATTAAGAGTGTTGACTACAGCGACGAAATCATAGAGAGGGTTCGTTCTGTAGCGACTCCTCAACTGACTGAAGCAATGGCAATTGGCGACAAAGCAGAACGCGAAGCTCGCCAGGATGAAGTCACTGCTGAAATACGAACTCAACTTGAAGAAGAGTTCTCAGAAACTGCTGATGCAGCAAAACAAATTGGTGCCGCAGTGCGGTCGGTTTCGAAAGAAATCGTACGTAGACGTATCGCAGAAGACGGCTTTCGTATTGATGGTCGAGCTACGAATGAGGTACGTCCGCTGTCAGCTGAGGTCGCTTATGTAGGCGAAACGGCACACGGGTCGGGTTTGTTCCAACGTGGTGAAACACAGGTATTAAATGTCACAACGTTGGGTATGAGTCGAATGGAACAACTCATCGACACACTCAACCCGAATGACCGTAAGAGGTACATGCACCACTACAACTTCCCACCATTTTCGACTGGTGAAGCTGGATTTATGCGTGGCCCCAAGCGCAGAGAGATTGGGCACGGGGCACTAGCCGAAAGAGCCTTGTTGTCAGTGATTCCATCGAAGGACAAGTTTCCTTACACTCTGAGATTGGTCTCAGATGTCCTGTCATCAAATGGCTCGACCTCAATGGGTTCGGTCTGCGCATCCTCGCTTTCATTGATGGATGCCGGAGTGCCGATCCGAAGCCACGTTTCTGGAATTGCCATGGGCTTGGTTTACGCCGAAGGTAAATATGTGACTCTCACTGACATCTTGGGAGCTGAAGATGCTTTTGGAGACATGGACTTCAAAATCGCTGGTACCGAAGATGCGATAACAGCTCTTCAACTCGATACCAAGATTGACGGCATTCCTGCAGAAGTACTTGCTGAAGCCCTCTCGCAAGCGCGAGAAGCCCGGATGCAAATACTCGCGGTTATGAATGAAGCAATTGCAGAACCACGATCCGACGTCGGGGGTAATGCCCCGAAAATCGTCAGCTTCGACATACCAATCGACAAGATCGGTGAAGTTATCGGCCCTAGGGGAAAGGTCATCAACACCATCCAAGAAGAGACAGGTGCAGATATCTCTGTCGATGATGATGGAACTGTTGGTGTCGTAAGTATCGGTTCGCCTGATCGTGACAAGGTAGTGGAGGCTGAACGGCAAATTCGTTTGATCGTGAACCCACCAACCGCTGATGTTGGAGCGGAGTACGACGGCCGCGTTGTCAACATCACGAAATTTGGAGCCTTTGTCAATATCTTGCCAGGCACGGATGGTTTGCTTCATATCAGCAAGCTGGGCGGTGACCGAAGGCTCGATAAGGTCGAAGAAGTGTTAAACGTCGGAGACTCGGTAAAGGTGCTTGTCGATGACATCGACCCAAACGGAAAACTTTCATTGTCGATGGTTGGAGAAGCCGCTGCTCAGTCGGAGGAAGCTCCCTCAGAAACGACTAGCGAATCAGCCGATGATGCTGAGAGTAAACCGGAGTCATCAGCGACGGAAGAGACAACGGCAGAAACATCTTCGACTGATGAAAATGGTTCATCCAGTGCCCGGGAGTATGTCTCGTTTGAGGAACACTTCTCTGAGACAGCGAAAGATCTCTACGGAGATATGGGTCCCGAGCCCAAAGATGATGGCCGAGGTCGTCGACGTCGACGCAGCCGTCGATAACTCATTTGATTGCCTGAAATACGGCATATTTCAAAATAGATAGTTCAACTGTGAGCCCTGTCCTCCACAATGGAGGCAGGGCTCACACTGTTTTGGGTCCTTGAGAAGGGACCGTATCTATGCGTGTAGCAGTTATAGGGTCAGCAGGCCGAATGGGATCGGCAGTTTGCGAAGCAGTCGTTGATGACCAAGAACTGGATCTTGTTGCAGCGATCGACTCATCTTCTCCGGGGCAAAAGGACTCGACTGGTTCAACCACAGTGGTGGCTTCTCTAAATGATGTGAGTTCCTCAGATATAGACGTCTTAGTCGATTTCACTGTGGCGGACGCGGCGAGAGCCAATGTCGAGTGGTGCGCCGCAAATGGGGTGCATGCTGTAGTTGGAACCAGCGGTTTAGGAGAGGAAGATTTTTCTCATTTTCGGACCTTGTTCACTTCCAGTAACTGCCTTATTGCGCCGAATTTCGCTATTGGAGCTGTCCTGTTAATGAGGTTCGCAGAAATGGCTGCACCGTTTTTTCCTACTGCGGAAATTATTGAACTTCATCACGACAAGAAAATTGACGCCCCTTCAGGTACCGCAATGAGAACGCTGGAACGCATGGCTGAAGCTTCGGGCGAGTGGGGACTTGATCCGACTGAACATGAAACCCTTCCAGGCTCAAGGGGGGGAGTCGGAGCGGGAGGAATATCTGTTCATTCAGTTCGGTTACGTGGCCTGGTCGCTCACCAAGAGGTTCTGTTAGGCACAGATGGGGAAACTCTGACTCTGCGTCATGACAGTTTGGATCGGTCATCTTTCATGGGTGGCATAACGCTGGCCTGCAGAGTTATTGACGAACACCCAGGCGTTACCATCGGGCTCGATTCTTATTTAGGAATCTGAACCTTGGCTGCTCGAGTAGTCGTTGTCGGGAGTCTCAATTACGACATCACCGTGTGGGTTCCGAGACGTCCTCAAGGTGACGAAACCCTTCATGGAAGTAGATGTGAAGAAAACGCTGGAGGAAAGGGGGCCAACCAAGCGGTCGCGGCGTCTCGATTGGAAGCTGAAGTGACGATGATCGGATGTGTCGGTTCCGACAGCAGAGGCGACTACCTCATCGCAGAATTAGATGCAGCTGGCGTAGACCGAAACCATGTTTATAGAGGAAGCACAGAAACTGGCACGGCACTCATCACCATCGACCCGGAAGACGTGTCAATAGTTGTCATCGCGGGGGCTAACGCCGAACTTGATTCTGAGAGAGTAGAGCTAGCGGGACCTGAGATTTCGAACGCCGATGTGTTGCTTTTACAAGGCGAAGTGGGTGTAGAAGCTGCAAGAACCGCTGCTTTGCTCGCAGCCACGTCATCTACCAAAGTCATCTTTAACCCAGCGCCGTTCAACGAAGTTGCTGCTGGTGTTCTCCCTCTCGCTGACGTAGTCATAGTGAACCGTCATGAAGGGGAACAGTTGGGAGATGCATCGTTGCCAGTACTGATCACCACTCTAGGAGCCGATGGGTGTGAGGTAAGAGTGGGTGCGGACGTAACGAAAATTGAAGCTCCTGACGTAGAAGTAGTTGATCCCACAGGTGCTGGCGATGCGTTTGTGGGCGCCTTTTCGGTAGCTTTCGTTGATACAGAAGACCCTGTAGCTGCTGCTTTAATTGCAGTCCGTGCTGGGGCTGTCGCAGTGACTTCTGTTGGCGCGCAACCCAGCATGCCCACATGGAGCGGTATCGACAATGTCTGAAGGGGTCTAAGACTCGGCCGCTTTGTTCATTTTCCGTCTACTTTGAAGCATCACGAGAAGAACCATTGCGAAGGTAAAGGGCAGCGAGAATCGACTTATAAATCTAACAATCGTTCCGACGGGCCCTTCGAAAACTGAACTCACCCAATAGATAAGCAATAGTCGAGAGAAAGTCCCAGCCAAATTGACGATGACAAAAGGAACGCGTCGCATTCTCGCGATGCCTGCCAACAAACACATTGGGTAGCCAGGAACAAGGAAAAGCAGCATCCAGCCGACGCGAGGAAACCAACGCTCCAGTGCCGCAATTGTGCGTAGAAGAGCGCTTTGGGGTCCCAGTTCATTACTTAGGTAAGTCTTTGTTGCGGGACCGAACTCCCATCCGAGTTGGTGGAGAAATAAATCTGGGGCGAATAACCGGATAGAACCAACGATTAGGAAGGCCATAGCACTGGACTGGTTGGCTGCCAGGAGCAACATCGGATCCGTCGCGTTCAAGGAGATCAACACCAAGGGTTGAGACGTGATCAAGGAACTCGTCAATATCTGTCCGATGTATGCCGCTAACGCGAGAGCGAGGGGAAACGCGGCCAGCTGCTTCGCTCGGCGCCGATCCGTGGCATCTAGTTGAGTTCTGGGAAGTTCGGGTTCAGTCATTTCTAAGTTTCACCCTACGCGGATGTGGCCGTAAGCGAAGTCATCTCCTAGATTTGACTTATGCAGTCGACAATGATGGATACCCCTCTCACCCTTGATTTTTTCTTTCGACGAGCGGAAAGCCTGTTTCCTCATAAGGAACTGGTCACTGCTACAGCGACAGGGATTGAGCGAAGCAATTACGGCCAATGGGCGGATCGCACCCGCCACCTTGGTGGAGCGCTTGCTGATCTTGGAGTGAGTGAATACGGGAGGGTAGGGACGTTTGCTTGGAACACAGCTCGGCATCTTGAACTTTATTTTGCGGTGCCTTGCACCAACCGGGTCCTACACACGTTGAACATCAGACTTTTCGCGGATCAGATTGTTTACATAGCCAACCATGCTGAAGATGAAGTCATTTTTGTTGATCGTTCGCTCATGGCTCTTCTATGGCCCTTGGTCGACCAACTGGAAACCGTTAGGCATCTAATAGTCATGGACGATGGTGAGGGTGAAGTTCCTGATGACCCGAGGGTGCTGAATTATGAGGAACTACTTTCTTCTGCTTCACCGGTGAATTTTGAAGTGAAGGATGAAACACAGGCAGCTTCGATGTGTTACACGAGCGGCACGACAGGTAATCCCAAAGGAGTGGTGTACAGCCACCGTTCTACTTATATGCACACCATTACGACCATGACGGCGGATGGGTTAGGGGTTTGTGAGTCTGATGTGATCCTGCCTGTTGTTCCGATGTTTCACGTGAACTCGTGGGGTTTGCAACACGCAGCGGTCGCAGCAGGCGCCACTCTTGTGAACCCAGGCCCCAGATTGCAGCCTGAACCAATAGCTGAATTGATGGAATCTGAAAAGGTGACCATCGCGGCTGGAGTGCCAACCATATGGATGGGAGTTTTAGAAGAGTTAGATGGTCGAGACGTTTCTAGTTTGAGAGCAATCCCTTGTGGCGGTTCAGCCGTACCGAAATCGTTGTCTGAGGGCTACAAAGAGAAGATCGGATTACCAATACTTCAGGCTTGGGGTATGACCGAGACGAGTCCGTTGGCAGCTATCGCTCACGTGAAGTCGGGTGAAACAAATTTAGATGAAGAAACCAAAGCTGACCTGCGGGCTTCGATTGGGACCATCGTCCCAACTGTTGAATTTCGAATCTGCGAACCTGATTCGATTGAGGAACTGCCATGGGACGGAGAAGCAAGTGGGGAACTACAGGTTCGAGGTTCTTTCGTAACTGCTGAGTATTACAAAAGGCCTGACGCCGCAGATTCTTTTACGGAGGATGGCTGGTTGCGAACAGGAGACGTGGCGACCTGTGATGAACGCGGCTACATACGTCTCGTCGATCGCACAAAAGACCTCATTAAATCTGGGGGAGAGTGGGTTAGTTCTGTAGAAGTCGAGAACGAGATTATGAGCCACCCCAAAGTTTCTGAGGCGGCAGTCATCGCCGTTACTTCGGAGAAATGGATGGAGCGACCCATGGCATGTGTGGTTCTCAAAGATGGAGAATCGCTGACACATGAGGAGCTAGTTGAATACCTGACACCACGAATGGCGAAGTGGTGGCTGCCTAGCGCCACCCAGATCATTGACGAAGTGCCTAAAACCTCTACGGGGAAGTTCTCGAAACGAACACTTCGTGACGCCTTCGCCGATTTAGTCGTCGAATAAGCACCGGAATTTGATCCGGTGACAAAACAGGCTGCGGTGGTTACCGGGGCAAGCACAGGAATCGGATATGCAGCTGTGAAGCGACTTGCCGACAACGGTTGGCACGTCTGGGGAGGTACACGTTCTGGGGCGGACGCATCCAAGCTCGAACGACATGATGGTGTCTCATCGTTGCGGATTGAAGTGACTGATGAGTCATCACTCAAGATGGCTTTCGATGAAGTTGCTGCTAGGCGGGGATCTATGGGCCTGGACTTATTGATCGTCAATGCGGGAATTGTGGTTGGGGGACCATTGGAATATGTCTCTCAGGCTGATTGGAGACAACAACTAGACGTCAATGTGGTTGGTGTCGCGTCGTCTATCCGATATGCGTTGCCTCTGCTACGAACTTCTCATCGGTCACGCATAATTGTCGTAGGGTCGATTAATTCGCGGGTCGGGTTGCCGCTACTCAGCCCTTATGCCGCGAGCAAACACGCGCTTGTGGGACTCATATCTTCGTTGCGACAGGAATTAGGTCCCGATGGACCGCGAATCACATTGATAGAACCGGGTGCGGTTCAAACACCGCTGTGGGAGAAGGTCGAGCGGGCCTCTCACAACATTTATCAAGGGCTTCCTGCTGAAGGGCGACACGAATATGGAAGTTTTCTGGAACGGGCGATAACTAACACGTCTGAAACTAAACGTCGAGGTATTCACCCAGACCGTGTCGCGACTGTGATTGAGAAATGCGCAGTTCGCCGTTGTCCGCCGCGCCGCCGGCTAGTCGGAAGAGATGCACGAATTGCCGCAATGTTGTCCGGCCTTTTGCCAGGAAGGTTTTTCGACGTACTTGTTCGGAGATCTCGGTCTGTTAGAATCTCATCACAAGTTACTGACGGGTAACCTGCGTGAATCGCTGAAGGTAGGAGCTTCTTATGTCCACGGTGGAAGAAATCATCGGTCGTACCGACCCGAACGACTTTGAGGCGGTCCTGGCAATGACCAATACCGACCCGAATGAAGTCATCCACGCCGTTCAGGACAACGCTGAGTGCATCTACTCATGGGATTACGAGAAAGGTGCTCGTCCCCAGCTTGCCAAGCTGTACGAGAAAGCAAAGGCAGGACAGTGGAATGCGGAAACTGACTTACCTTGGGATACAGATGTCGACCAAGAGGCTCTAGCCGTTCAGGAATATGAGACCAATGGTGGAGCTGGTGAGATCATGGACCTCACAGGAACCGGAGTTGAGTCGTGGGGTCGTGACGAATGGGTCAAGTTCAACATGGAGTCACAGAACTGGGCGCTGAGCCAATTCATGCACGGGGAACAAGGTGCTCTAGTCTGCACCGCCAAAATTGTTGAGACAGTGCCATGGATGGATGCGAAATATTACGCATCGACCCAGGTGGTAGATGAAGCTCGACATGTTGAAGTCTTCGCAAAATACTTGGATACGAAGTTGTCCGATACCTATCCCATCAATGTTCATTTACGCATGCTCCTAGACGACATTATTGAGGACTCCCGCTGGGACATGACTTATTTGGGAATGCAGATCATGGTTGAAGGCCTAGCGTTGGCAGCCTTCGGATTCATGTATCAGCAGAGCGAGGAGCCTCTTCTGAAGCAGTTGCTGCGCTATGTGATGAGCGACGAGGCTCGCCACGTGGCCTTCGGGGTTCTCTCCCTCAGAGAGGTCTATCAAGACATGACTCAGGCTGAACTTCGTGATCGTCAAGAATTTGCGTTCGAGGCGGCAGTGCGAATGCGTGACAGATTCTTGCAACAGGAAGTCTGGGAACGTCTCGGAGCCGATGTCAAGAAAGTCATTCCCTTGGCGTATCAAGATCCTCTTAGGCAAGAGTTTCAGCAGCTGTTATTCACCAAGATTGTTCCGAACTGCAAAAAACTTGGTCTGCTAGATGCTGGTGACGGGTGGCTTCGCGAGAAATTTGGGGAGATCGGTGTAATCCAATACGAAGATTGGGTTGACACGTCTGAAGAAGTTGACGCTTTCGCTATTACGCGAGAGCTAGAAAATGAACAGGCGAGCTGAGCCGAATCCTAAAGTTAGATATGTCGTACAGCTCAGACCCAGAACTATTAGTGCCGCTTGCTCTTCGGCTGAAGGGCTTCGGTGAAGTTGAGACGATCTCATCGGTACATGGACTTGCACATGATGTGACTGAGGCAGCTCTGGCCAAGATGGTCGAAGAAAACAAATGTGTGATGCGTCAAGTCGAAGGTGTAAGCAAATTTGTGCTCACTCCAACAGGACGCGAAGAAGGTGAAGAATCTCTCGCACACGAACTTGAAGAAGTGGGAGTTCGAAACGCTGTCCAAAGTGGCTATCAACGATTCCTTGCTTTGAATCCAGCCATGCTGCAGCTATGCACCGACTGGCAGGTGATAGATGATGGTTCGGGAGAGCAAAAACTCAACGATCACAGCGATACAGCCTACGATCAACAAATTTTTGACAGATTGGTTGAGCTAGACAGAGAAGTCGGTGAAATTCTCGGGACATTAGAACAGGCCCTTACGAGGTTTGATAACTATTCGTCGCGGTTCGCTGTGGCCATGCAGAAAGTGTTGTCTGGCGAGTTGGAATGGTTGACGAAGCCGATTATGCCGAGCTACCACACAGTGTGGTTTGAGCTTCATGAGGACTTACTCGCGACTCTGGGAATTGATAGAGCGAGTGAGTCGGGCCAATAACGGACTACCCTCGGCCTTATGACTGCACGATTTGGCCGTGTCATTCCGGCGATGGTGACCCCGTTCTCCGACGACGGCGCTCTGAATATTGATGCATCGGTCACCCTTGCCAAGTGGCTCGTGGAACAAGGAAGTGAAGGGTTAGTGATCACTGGCACGACCGGTGAGGGCCCCGCTGTAACGGATGAAGAAGACTGGGAGCTTTGGCGTGCCATAGCTGAAACAGTGTCGGTGCCTGTGATTGCAGGAACGACAACCAATGACACGGAGCACTCAATTCAACAGACCCGCAAAGCTGAAGAGCTGGGATGTGATGGCATCCTTGCGGTCACTCCCTATTACAACCGCCCCTCGCAAGAAGGGCTCTTCGCACACTTTGAGGCCGTTGCGTCAGCGACCAAGCTCCCAGTTGTTCTTTACGATATTCCCGTCAGAACCGGAAGGAAGATAGACACCTCAACCCTCTTGCGTATGGCGCACGAGATTCCAAACGTCGTTGCTGTAAAGGATGCGGCGGGAAATCCCGGAGAGACAGCGAAAGTTATTCGTGACGCACCACAAGATTTTGAGGTGTACAGCGGTGATGATGCATTGACTTTGCCACTCTTAGCAGTGGGCGCGGTCGGTGTCATCAGTGTTGCTGCTCATTGGTCGGCTCCTGAACAGGTAGCAATGATGGATGCATGGAACTCCGGGAATGTCGATGAAGCTCAACGAATCAACAAGCGCCTCTTGGAAAGTTTTGACTATGAAACCGGAGACGAAGCGCCGAATCCAGTGCCAACGAAAGCCATGATGCGAACGCTCGGGTTCGACGTGGGTGAGCCGCGGCTGCCAATGGGACCAACACCGGAAGGCTTAGAAGACAAAGCCCGAGAGGTGTACTCGCGGTTGAAGGCTTAATTTGCCGGGAACCGATGTAGGGATCACGTTTCTTGGTGGCCTTGGGGAAGTAGGTCGCAACTCTACGTGTGTTGAGGTCGATGGAAAGCTACTCCTGATTGACTTCGGAGTTATGTTTCCTGATGCCACTATGCCTGGCATCGATGTGGTTCTTCCAGATAACACGTGGTTGAAAGAACGCAGTGAAGACATTGTCGGGCTGATCGTGACTCATGGCCATGAGGACCACCTCGGGGGCGTAACACATTTACTAAGAGACGTTGCAATTCCTCTATATGGCTCTGAATTAACCATGGGACTAGCTCGACACAAAGTGAAGGAAGCGAACCTCGAAAATCGAACTTCGTTTCATGTAGTTGCTGATGGAGACCGGCTGAACGTAGGTCCGTTTGATGTTGAAGTACTGCCGATAACGCATTCGATTCCTCAAAGTCTTTGCATCGTCTTACATACCGAGCAAGGAGTGATTGTTCATACAGGAGATTTCAAGCTTGATTCAGCCCCAGTTGATGGACGGTTAACTGCGTTGGAGCGTTTGGAAGAAATCCGACAAGGTCCCGGCATCCGATTGTTGATGGCCGATTCGACCAATGCGGATAAACCTGGATGGAGTCCCTCAGAGTCAACGATCGGCGAAACCTTCAAACGGTTGTTTCCTCAGTGGAAGGGACGAAGGCTGATAGTGAGTTGCTTTGCCAGTCACCTTCATCGAGTGCAGCAAATCTGTGATGCGGCGATACGGGAAGGAAGGACCATTTTCCCGCTTGGTCGATCGATGGTAAATAATGTCCGAATAGCACAAGAATTAGGTGTTTTGGACTTACCTGATCGTTCGGTTGATTCGATTGACAGACTCAACGACTACGACCCAGAGGGTGTCTGTGTCATTTGCACTGGGTCTCAAGGAGAACCCAATGCTGCGCTCTCTCTATTGGCGAGAGGAAGCCATCCCGATTTCTCTCTGTCAAACGACGACGTGGTGCTGCTCTCCAGCCACCCGATTCCGGGAAACGAGCGTCCGGTTTATCGCATCATCAATCGGCTGACCCGAATCGGCTGCGAGGTAGTTCACGACGGATATGAACATGTTCACACCACCGGACATGCACAAAGAGAAGAGTTGCATCAGCTTTACGAACTCGTTCTGCCTGAGTGGTACGTGCCGATTGAAGGTGAACATAGGATGCTGCGTCGGAACGCCGATGTGGCAATCGAAGCTGGACATGCCCAAGACCGAAGCATCGTTGCAAGTGACGGAGATCAGCTCACCCTCGATGACCAAGGTCTTCGGATCAGTGGACAAATTCCGGCCCCGTACCGTTATGTCGATGGCCTCTTAGATGATTTGTCATCTGAGCTATTAGAGGATCGACGGAAGTTGGGTGAGAGCGGTTTTGTTCATGTAACTGTCGTATTGAATTTAGAAGATGGCTTAGTGGCTCATCCAGAGATAACCACTCTGGGTTGGATTGATACGGAGCGAAGCGTTCAAGTTCTCGCCGAACTAGAAGTAGAAGTAGTTGCAGCTGTTGCTTCTGCGCTTGACGAACACAAGGACGTGGAGAGCATCGAGCGAGCCATCCGTCGGACCACTGGTCGGTTCGTAGGAAACCGAACTCGTAGACGGCCACCGATTTCAGCGACCGTGATTCTGGCTGACTGAACCAGAATTTCTTCGGTGTTTCGGTACTCTCGCCAGTGTGGGATTTATGCGCTCAACCCACCAAAAAAATTCCACGCTTTGCCCAGCGCGTCGAGCGGTCAACCAGAAAAGTCCTAATTAATGAAGTCAGCGAAATCATCGATATTCCGAAGAATGAGCGAAGCCGGCTTGCGTGGTCGGGGGACTGACGTCACTGGACTTTTACTGTTCGTAGTAGCTCTAATTTCTTTACTGGCACTTTTCGGTGACAAAGCGGGCATTGTCGGACGCTTACTTGAAAGTGTCATGAGTGTTTTGGTGGGAATTTTCCGCTATGTCGTTCCCTTCGCCCTGGTCTTGTGCGCCTATGCGATATTGCGAGACAAACACAGTGAAAGGACCTGGAGGATTGCGTTTGGAGGAGCACTTACAAGTCTTGCCTTCTCAGGCATGGCTCACTTATTAGGTGATGCAGCAGGGATTAGGACAACGCTTGAAGATTTGCGTTCCTCAGGAGGAATCCTGGGAGCCATAGTGGGGGAGCCGCTTCGCGGAGCTGTGGATGAGCCAGCAGCGTGGGTGGTGCTCCTGTTAGCTGCCATGTTTGGTGTTCTAATCGTTACCGACACGGGCCTTCGACAGGTATTAGGAGCAGCGGCTTGGGCTGCCCGCCTCGGGGGCAGGCAGATTCGTCGAGGGTTGACCAGCCTCCAAAGCCTTGGTTCTGATCGAGAGGCACCGGAAAGTTCGCGTCGAGATAGACGTGCATTGCCGACGATCTCCGCCCCAGGAAGCGGAATTCCTGCCCTCGAAGCTGAGGTTCCTCCGACCTACGACGAGGCCGAAGTAGTTGAAGAAACAGAGCAAGCGCTGCAATCTGAGGAATCAGTTGAAGAGGAACCTGGGCTGCGTTTGCCCGTAGAAGATCTTTCCGACGTTGGCGAATCCCCACCTGAACAGATGGAAATTGATTTAACAACCAGGCCTAGAGGAGATTGGGAACTACCGGGGCTCGAAAGCCTAGAAAGATCTGGCTCCCAAGATGTTGATGAGCGTCTCCTCCAAAACGGGGCCCGGAACCTCGAAGCTGCGCTTGCTAGTCATGGCGTAGAAACCAGAGTCACAGGCATGGAGGTAGGGCCGACAGTTACTCGATATGAATTGTCGCTTGGTAAAGGTGTCAAAGTCTCTCGAGTCACCAGCTTGCACAAAGATATTGCCTACGCGATGGCATCAGCCGATGTTCGAATCCTGGCCCCTATCCCGGGCCGCTCGGCGATCGGTGTAGAGGTTCCTAACGCCGATCGTCATCTTGTCGCTTTGGGAGACATTCTTTCTACCCAGGTGGCGGCAGACGCGACCCACCCGTTGGAAGTGGCACTCGGCCAAGACATCTCAGGAAATGTTGTGATGTCTAACCTTGCTTCAACACCACACGTTCTAATCGCAGGGGCAACTGGGGCTGGAAAATCATCTTGTATCAACTCAGTCATCACCTCATTGCTTATGCGGACGACTCCTGATGAGGTTCGGATGATCCTCATCGACCCTAAGCGTGTCGAACTCGGTCAGTATGACCGCCTTCCTCACTTGCTGACTCAAGTGGTGACGAACCCGAAAAAAGCAGCCAACGCTTTGTCGTGGGCGGTAAAGGAGATGGAACGCCGTTATGACGTTCTTTCTGAAATCGGGTTTCGTGACATCACCGGATACAACGCAGCGTATGACGAGGGACGACTTGCTTCTGATCTGAACGAAGAGCGCGAATTCGAACGCATGCCTTTCGTCGTAGTCGTCGTTGACGAGTTAAACGACCTAATGATGGTCGCTGCACGAGATGTAGAAGATTCCATCACGCGATTGGCTCAGATGGCTCGAGCCGTAGGAATCCATCTGGTCATTGCCACACAGCGTCCGTCTGTCAACGTCATCACCGGAGTCATCAAAGCGAATATTCCTTCACGTATAGCCTTCGCCGTGTCAAGCCTCGCTGACAGTCGCGTCATTCTTGATCAACCAGGAGCTGAACGCCTGATCGGGAAGGGAGACATGTTGGTCCTAAATTCCAACAGCAGCGTGGCTCAACGAGTTCAAGGCTGCTGGGTCAGTGAAGCAGAAATACATCAAGTAGTTGCTCACTGGCGAAGACAGGCGCCCAACACCAATTACATCGAAGGAGTTGAAGGGTCGAACGTTCGTGGCCCTGTAGTAATCCCAGGAGGCTCCTCTGGAGATGAAGACGATGATGAATTGATGATGCAGGCGATGACGATAATCGTGGACACTCAACTGGGTTCAACCTCAATGTTGCAACGCAAACTCAAAGTCGGGTTCGCACGAGCCGGCCGACTCATGGATCTTTTAGAGCAACGCGGAGTTGTGGGGCCATCTATAGGTTCAAAAGCGCGTGACGTGTTGATGACTCAAGAAGAACTGGACGCGCTGCTCGCTGACCGTTGACCTGACACCGACTTAATTCTCAGAGCTAGTGTCGTTGTATGAGTAACTACGACGTTGTAGCCACCGGATTAGAGTTTCCAGAGGGCCCAATATGTATGGCTGACGGATCCATCGTGTTGGTAGAAATAAAGCGCGGCACGATTTCCCGCGTTGACCCCGACAACGGATCGGTCGAAGTCGTGGCGCAACCTGGAGGTGGACCAAATGGTGCCGCATTGGGTCCCGACGGCGCTTTGTACGTGTGTAACAACGGTGGGTTTACATGGGGAGAGGCCCGCGGGCTCACCATTCCGGGTTTGGTTCCTGATGACTATTCATCAGGCCGTATCGAACGCATCGACATAAACACAGGACAAGTCGAAGTTCTCTATGCGGAGGTAGATGGCGAGCCGCTAAAAGGTCCAAATGACCTTATGTTCGATTCCAGCGGAGGATTTTGGTTCACCGATCACGGCAAAACTCGATCTCGGACGAGAGATCGCGGTGGTCTTTACTATGCCCGACCAGATGGGTCCTTAGTCGAAGAAGTCTCCTTTCCCCTCGATGGACCTAATGGTGTTGGTCTATCACCCGAAGAAGACAGGGTCTATGTGGCGGAGACCCATCAAGGTTCCATTCTCTATTGGGAACTTTCAGGCCCTGGAGAACTGGCAGGGTCGCCTCACGGTCGTTTCCTGGCTCGCCCTGCAGGGAGAAAACTTTTTGATTCCCTGGCTATGGATGCAGATGGAAATGTGAGTGTGGCAACCATTCAGACTGGTGGAATCAGCACTTTCACTCCCGAGGGAGAAGAACTCGAATTTTTTGCTGTTGATGACCCACTGTGCACGAACATTTGTTTTGGAGGCTCAGATATGCAGACAGCTTTCATCACCCTCTCGGGAACCGGTCAGCTAATACGGACTGAATGGCCACGCCCCGGACTGGCTTTACCTTTCAGTGGTTAGAACTTCTGCTATGCGACACAATGAGGGAGTTTCCCCCCGTTAAACACGATCATGTCAGCGATCGCACCATCGAAGCCAACCCACTCGTAGGCAGCTTCAGAATTCTCTCGATAAGCGACATGAAGGTTCCCGACCAGCCGTTCACTGTCAGTGAGACTTTCAAATTCGCCCAGCTGAGTCACTAAAGCCTGCTCAACGGGGGTACGTCCGCAACGGATTCCTTCGGCGGCTGTCTCCTGCACGAATTCGAGGTACGCCCTCTGACTGGTTAAGACCTCCCGGATTTTGGCCCCAGAAAACGCCGGCCCGTGGCCAGGGACAACCACCTCCGCGCCCGTATTCCCTATGACCCCGAGAGCATCGAGTGTTCCCTGCACTGACCCGAACAAGGCGAACGGGGTACCGCCATGAAAGATCAGGTCTCCGGTAAAAAGAACGCCTCGGTCTGGTACCCAGGCCAAGACATCTCCATCGGTGTGGGCTACATAACCCAAATCAAATAAGTCGACTGTTAAGTCATCAAGATGGATTTGAGTGGTGCCCTCGAAGGTAATGTCAGGAGCACGGAATTGTAGAGCTCCCCACTCAACTGACGGAAAGGCTGCTCGGTAGTCAGGAATACCGGTGGCCATCATGACGTCTCGGCAAGAAGTGTGGCTGATGATCGTTGCATCTGGAAACAGGTAGTTGCCGTGGGTGTGATCTGCATGGTGATGGGTATTAACCAACAGAGTCACCGGATTAGAAGTTACTGACGCGATGGCGTCAATGTAGGCACGGTTTCTGCGTTCCGTTGAAGTGGTATCAATACTGACCACTCCACTCTCGCCCACTATGAATCCCGTGTTGTTAATAAACCAGGTTCCATCAGGTTGTACATAGCTAAATACATCAGCAGCTACTTCCTCTAATAGCCCCGGGCCGAGGTTGTCGTGTAAGTAATTCGTGCTCATAAACAGAGCCTACGTGCACGACTACCCCCTCTGGATCTACGCTTATGGAATGAGCAATGTTTCTGACCATGAACGAGACATAGATGTATTCGGTCCTGAATATGTACAAGAAGCTCCCGAGGTCTGGAAGCGGCTGCGTTCCGAGTGCCCGGTAGCCCATACATCGCTTAATGGAGGCGGCTGGCTTCCCACTGACTATGAGAATATTTCATCGGTCGCTTACGACACTGAAACGTTTTCGTCTCGAGACATCGGTGTAGCGCGCACCCCTGAAGGTGTCAGCTTACTTGTCGCTCCTCCAATTACTTCTGACCCACCGTTTCATACAGACGCCCGCCAAATGTTGTTGCCTTACTTCGCACCTAAAGCGGTGGAAGAAATGAGGGAAATCACTCGGAGTATCGCTACTGAACTACTTGATGCAATCGACCCCTCAGACGTTGTTGACGCTGCTGAGCAATATGCCAGGTACATACCAGTTCGAGTTATTGGAGCGATGATCGGCCTGCCAGAAGAAGATTGCGAGATGTTCACGAGGTGGGCGACAGATATTTTGCAAAGCCACCCAGAAACAGAATGGGAGCGTTTAAGCACAGCAACCAAGGAAATTCTTGAGTACTTCGATAAGACAATTGCGGACCGTCGCGCAAACCCTCGTGATGACTTGATAAGCAAACTCCAAGCAGAGACGCTTCCTAATGGCGACCCGCTCACCGACAAACATATTTTGGGGACATGTTTTCTGTTGCTGGTCGCTGGTATCGACACGACGTGGAGTTCGATAGCGTCAAATCTCCTTCACCTGGCAACGCATGAAAATGATCGACGACGATTGGTTGAAGAGCCGGAATTGATTCCTACCGCGGTGGAAGAGTTTTTGCGGGCCTATTCACCGGTAACCATGGCACGCGTTGCTGATGAAGACACAGAAATTGCCGGTTGTCCTGTTATGGCTGGAGAGAAAGTGTTTTTGCCATTTGGGGCTAGTAATCGTGATCCGGATATGTTTGACGACCCAGATGAGGTGGTCATCGACCGACAAGAAAATCGTCACTTTGCCTTCGGTATCGGTATTCACCGGTGCCTCGGCTCGAATCTGGCCCGGATGGAACTTGTGGTGGCAATGGAAGAATGGTTAAAGCGCTTCCCAGAGTTCTCATTAGCTGAAGAGTCTGAGGTTCAGTGGGGCGGAACTCAGGTTCGAGGTCCGCGCTCTGTGCCTATTCGCGTGGGATAACTCAGCCTGGATTGAGACGTTCGGATGTGTCCTTCCGAACCATCGTAAGGATCACTATTACGGCGAGCGCTGTGTATAAGGCGTAGCCGATGGCTAGTGGCGTGACGGTTGAGGTTATTTGGCGATCGATGATCGCTCCTAGTAGCGCTCCGATAGCTAGCGTTATGAACCCGATTGTTGAGGCTGCGGTCCCAGCAAGGGCTCCCATGGGTTCAAGGGCCATAGTGGTCATAGTTGGCATCATCACAACCATGGCCGCTATTTGGGCTGTCATTAGCACCATCCAAAGGCCTACCGGGGGTATACCGTCCGTCGAAAGGGCCAAGGTCAACATGAGTAAACTGACTCCCATCTGGAAAGCCAGTGCACCATGTCCGAGACGTCTCGCTCCTATTCTCCCCACGACGCGAGACCCCGTCAGGGCGACGGCAGCCATTACGCCCATAGTGATGCTGAAGTAAGGAACGAACCAGGTTGGTTTTTTGAAGATCTCGCTAATGATTAGTTCGGAACTACTTAGGAAGCTATAGAACGCTCCACCTGAGAACAGGAGGGTTAGCGCGTAGCCAATCGTTGTTCGGTTCTCGAATACGACTCTGAGCCCCTGTTTCGTGCCAGAAAAACTGAGGTCACGTTGGTTGGCACTATCTAGTGACTCCGGAATTCTGAAGGACCAAATCCAGATAACAACGGCGATAACTAAGCCGAAAAGCATCGTTAGTCGCCAAGATCCTCCCCTCCGGACGAGTAGGTCTCCAAGCACCGGCGCTAAGACTGGTCCGGCAAAAAAGATAGTTTGGACGATGGCCATCACGCGAGCCATATCGTCACCCTCAAATTTGTCTCGGATCATGGCTTGGCTGATGGTGCGGGGAGCTGCACAGCCAATTCCCCAAAGCACTCTGGAGGCTAGGAGAAAGCCTAGGTTCGGTGCCAAGGTGGACCCGAGTGCTCCTAAGGCAAACAGGGCGATGCCGCCTCTTATTACAGGGATACGTCCGTAAGTATCTGCCAACGGACCGTAAATGGGCATTCCGATAGCCATGCCTACGAAAATGCAAGTGATAGTTAGGCCTGGAAGGTTTGAAGTGGGCTCCATACCAAAGGCTGACCGTAGATCGGCAAAGGCAGGGAGCAGCATGTCAATCGATAGAGCGATAGCGCTGGTTAAAAGAGCAGTGAACGCGATGAATTCGCGCTCACCTTGACGACGAACTGAATCAGTCACTTTAAGAAGTCACGGTTTCGTAGATAGCCCGTTCCAATTGTTCTAGGAGATTCCCAACTTGAGGAATCATGAAAGGGAGGGTTTGAGTCATCAGGAGTGCCCCAAGACCTGTTTTGGGGTCGACCCAGAAGTGGGTGTTGCACAGCCCTGCCCAACTTAACGAGCCTGCTTGGCGGCCTCCATTAACATCCTCTTCGTTTATTTGAAATGTCAGGCCCCAAGACTTGGGGGTTCCGGACATGAACTCAAAGTCGGCACTCACCTTTTGATTTTGAGATACGACGGGGGATACCCGTAATCCGCCCATGCTGTTGCTGGACATCAACGAAACGGTCTGTGGGGATAACAGGCGTTGACCTGCTAATTCTCCGCCACGTAAGAGCATCTGCATAAATTTTGCATAGTCGGTCACTGTGGAGAAGAGCCCACCGCCACCACTGTCGAACTCTGTTTTTCGTGTCTTTTCGCTTGAAATTAGTGCGTTCCAGGTGTCCCCGTTAAGCACATGGGTGGCAGCTCGGCGGTCTTGCATATCTGGGCGACAGTCATATGCGGTGTTGGTCATCGCTAACGGATCGAAGATCTCTGCCTGCATCCACTCTGCGAGTGATACGTCGCTCACTGCTTCAAGTAGCTGACCCGCCCAGTCGATCCCGATCCCGTATTCCCAACGAGTTCCAGGGTCGAACGAGAGTGGTTGGCGCAGAGAATCAAGTTTGCCACTACCGGTCCCGGGGTTTCCGGTGCAGTCCTTCCAAGCTGCCATCTCTGAATTCCAAACCTCATATGTGAAGCCAGAGGTATGGGTGAGCAGGTTACGCAGAGTTACTGGGTGACTTGGGGGGCGCAAAAGTGGTTTGGTTTGGCTGAAACCCTCGAGGACCTGAACTTCTCCGAGCCACGGGATTATTTCCGCAGCGGGCTGGTCGAGCGTAAGTAAACCGCGCTCTACAGCCTGCATACATGCGGCCCCGGTTATTGGTTTTGTCATCGAAGCGATTTGAAAGACCGTGTCATCGGTCATTGGGTCTTGGTTCGTTTCTGATCTGACTCCGTGAGAACGAACGCTCATCAGCCCATCTTGGTTGACTACAGCTGCTATGGCCCCGGGAACGATCTTCTTCTCGATTGCTTTGGTGATGCAATTGTCGATTGCCTTATCCAGGTTCACCGCTCCAAAGCCTCTCGCCAAGGCGTCGCGTCGATCCCGTGGTACCGGTCTTCTAGTGCGTCAACAAGTTCAGTCGTCCAGAATGGATGTCCGGGCTTTGGTGCACCAAAAAGAGCGAGTTCGTCAGGGGTACAACTTGCTGCAAACTTGGACCAAGGCCCACGGTTCGCATTTTGTTGAAAACTGTCAAACCCGATCCACTCATGATGAGCATGCTTAAATGCCATGTTCATCAGAAACCTTGACCCTCCCTCTCGAGTTAAGTTCACTCCTCGGTGCCACACATCGGTCCGGTAGGCAAGGTAAGAGCCTCGACGACCCGCAGCAGATTGAGGTGCGGAGCCTGGCGGAGAATCACCGAGGTTAAGCACCTCAGTTGGTCCCACTCCGTCTTCGACATCGGAAAGATACAAAAAGCCGAGCATGTTCCACCAGCCCGGTTCGACGCGGTCGGGAACGATCGTGTGGTTGCGATCTTGATGGAAAGGTTGCTCGTAGTCGGTAACCCCAGTGTATTTGCCCCATATTCGCGCTTGATACAGACGGATATCCTCCGAGCCCATTGCGCGTTGAGCGAAATCAACTACCCGCGGATGGATCTGGAGCCGATTGAGGAGGTGAGAGTCGTAAGGGAAGAGCACATGTCCTAAAAATTGACGTAAGCGAAATTCTGCCCCGGCGGTGTCGCCCTGGTTGAGTCCGTGTGATGTTCCTTGTCGTGAAGGTTGATACCGCGCGTCTGTACTCTCATTTTCAAAGTGTGCAAGGGCTTCAGGGTTACCCGAGTGATAGTCAGACGGATGAGGGAAATGCCCCCAGAGTTCTTCTACAGCAGCATCTATTTCTTCGACAGGTACTAAATCGTGGACGACGGTCCAGCCTCGGGTCTGCCATTGTTCAATAGCTGTTTCGATATCGGTGCTCACTGTTGGGCAGACTAGCTGGGTTCAGGCGTCTGACGGCTAACGAGCGCCTTGGGCGTCATGAACTCGAATGGTTGCTCCTGTGACGAAATCAGATGAAGGGGACACTAAATAGAGCAGCGTGCCGTCTAGTTGGGAGGGTTTACCCAACCTCTTTCGCGGAAACCCGGCGGTTATGTCGCCCATTCTTTCGAGCATGCCGTCCATCATTTCGCTTTCAAAGGCGCCGGGGGCGATGCAGTTGACGTTGACGTCGTATCTTGCAAATTCCAAGGCCAACATTTCTGTCATCCGGACAACAGCACTTTTTGTAATCGCGTACCAAGAGGTTCCTACGCCAGCGCTGAAAGCGGCGCCAGAGGCGATATTGACGATTCGGCCTGGAAGCTCTGCCTCTTTGAGGCGTCGAGTGACTTCACTTGCTAGGTGAAATAGAGAAGTCAAGTTCGTCGCTACCATTTCATCGACGAACGCCGGGTCCATGTTCAACGCGAGCTGAGCGTCAGGTTTGCCAGCATTGTTGACGAGAATTTGAATAGGTCCAAGTTCTTTTTCCACGTGATCCACTGCAGCGAACAGCGCATCTGTATCCGTGACGTCAAGTGGAACAGGCAAGACTTCTGCACCGGTGCTTCGCAGCTCTTCGGCAAGTGCTTCGAGTCGCTCAACTCGACGCCCCGCGATTGCGACACTGGCGCCGGATGCAGCTAAGACCTGCGCGAACCTGTATCCCAAGCCGGACGTAGTGCCAGTAATAAAGGCTGTCTGACCAGTTAGGTCTGTCGAAAAGTTCGGCGTATCTGACATTGGTTCCCCCAGAAGAGTAAGGATTGTTGCTCTTCTGTCTAGGCGCGGGAGGAATGGTCGTCTAATCGTGTTGACACGAATTAGGGTGCGCGGTGGTGAATGACCAACTGATTCTTGAAGCAGGAAGAGTTAAAGACGGCACTCGAGCTCTAGTCACGGGTGGTGGATCAGGGATAGGTCAGTCAATAGCTGCAGCCCTACAGTCAGCAGGAGCCCGTGTTCTGGTCTGCGACGCGGACTCCTCAACGAATCCTGACTTCGTCGTCGACGTAGTAGAGGAAGCCGCCGTCCAGGAAATGTTCATGGACATAGAACAACAGCTGGGTGGTTTGGACGTGTTGGTGAACAATGTGGGGATTGCGGGCCCGGCAGGGCTAGTAGATGAAATTCCCGTTGACGATTTTGATCAGGTCTTGCGGGTTAATGTTGGAGGGACTTTTCGAGTTACTAGCCAAGCGGTGCCGTTGTTGAGAGCATCAGGCGGTGGCTTGATAGTCAACGTAGCTTCAACTGCAGGAATTTTCCCTTACCCGTATCGCTCGCCGTATGTTGCATCTAAATGGGCGATGGTTGGCCTTGGGCGGAGCTGGGCCATGGAATTAGGTGAGGACAACATTCGAGTCAATGTGATTTGCCCAGGTTCTGTTGGAGGCCCTCGAATGGACCAGGTGATAGCACGAGAGGCAGTCGCTACGGGCGTTGATGAATCGGTGCTCCGGGGCGGGTATGAAAGCCAGGTTTCGATGGGTCGCTTTATGGATGCGGCAGATATTGCTGGTGCAGTGGTTTATATGGCCTCCCCAGCCGGTCGCCATGTTTCGGGACAAGTGCTTTCCGTCGATGGGGCGACCGAGACTTTGCGAAGTTCCTGAGCAGCGAGCTGTGCTTTAGGGCACACTCGTGGGGTCCTTCAATCCCAGGAGCTAACAACGTGAATGTCACCGAAGCAACTCAGCGGAGAGCATCAATCAGATCCTTTCTTCCTGACCCCGTGGCCGACGAGCAAATCAAAGACCTGTTAGAGGTTGCCTCTCGCGCTCCTTCTGGTGGAAATGTTCAACCCTGGAAGGTCTACGTGCTTAATGGGGACTCCATGGAACGGTTTCGATCATTTATATCGAGCCGTAGTCCAGGAGATTCTGAGTACCCGGTGTACCCGCCCAGCCTTCAAGAACCGTATCGAACTAATCGATATGAACTAGGTGAGGCGATGTACGAAAAGCTTGGGATTCCTCGTGAGGACAAACCGGCGCGACTAGCTCACCTAGCGAGAAACTTTGATTTTTTTGGTGCACCTGCAGCGTTCTTTTGTTTCATTGAAAGAAATATGGGTTCGGCACAATGGTCTGATTTAGGAATGTTCTTGCAGACGTTTATGTTGTTGGCTGTGGAAGCTGGCTTGGATACGTGCGCGCAGGAAGCTTGGGCTAACCATTGGTCAGATGTACAAGAGTTCTGTGGTGCACCGGAACAAGAGATGCTGTTTTGTGGAATGGCAATAGGTAAACGCGACGAATCGAAACCTGTTAATAGTCTCAGAAGTGATCGCATGGTTGTCGATGAGTGGACGAATTGGCTGTAAGGATCAGGACATGAACGATATCTACGAGATGATGAGCACACTGCGGGCCGTGCGTCGGCTTCGCCCGGATCCCATCCCTGATGATGTAATGAATCGGGTGCTTCAAGCAGCGGCGTGGGCCCCCACAGGTGGCAACATGCAACCATGGCGCGTGATAGTGGTGACCAGTTCAGAACGGAAAAAGGCACTCGCTGATATCTATCGACCTGCTTGGTATCGGTATGCGAAGGGTTATGACGCGAGGATTGAACAGTTGCCGGAGGGCGAAGCCGAAAAAGCTCGTAGAAATCGAGTGGCGGGTGATTATTTGGCAGATCACCTAGAAGAAGCACCGTCGATCTTGATGTTCGTGGCTGACCCAAAAATGATGGCTATTACCGACGCAAAGTTGGATCGAATTTCGATGGTAGGTGGCGGTTCGGTATACACGGCCGTTCAGAACGCAATGTTGGCTGCTCGGACCGAAGGTCTGGGTTGTGTGCTGACGACTCTGCATTGTTTGGCTGAAGATGAGGTTAAGGAAGCTCTAGAAATTCCGAACGGTTGGGCCACTTTGGCGATGGTTCCTCTGGGCTATCCAGTTGGCACGGGCCATGGCACAATTACCAGGCAGACTCCCGAAACTCTTGCTTTTGATGATGCTTTTGGAGTGGCTTGGAGTTGACCTCAGCAGCTACTCGGCGGCCGACCGTTTTTTCGGTCAGTGAAATTAGTGATGGCCATCCGGCGATAAGACAAACTGGGTCCGAACGCTCACTTCCTTTGGTCGTGATGGCGGTTGTCGTTGTTGTGTGGGGATTAGGACCACCCATTACAAAACTGGTGACGGCTCCACCGCTCATTGGAACTTTCATCCGTTTCGGTATCTCATCACCGCTGCTCCTTGTTGTGTTGGCGGTGAGAGGGCGGGTTTTGTCACGCAAGGTTCTTCTTGCGACAGCGTTACCCGGTCTGTCTTTCGGTATCAATCTGATATTTGTTTTCTCGGCTCTTCAAGAAGCAACGGTTTCGGTTCTGTCGACAGTTGTAGCGATGCAGCCGGCGCTTCTCCTAGTTCTCGCTGGACCGCTCTTCCGGGAATATCCGTCTGGTCGGCAACTTGCGTTCACCTTGCTGGGGGTTGTCGGAGCTGTGGGCGTAATTCTTGGTGCGGGCTCGCAGGTGGGGTCCTCGTGGCTAGGGGTGGGGTTCGCGGCGCTTGCATTAGTGACGTTCACGCTTTATTTCGTTTTGACACGACTAGCCAGAGTTGACGATGAAGTAGATCCAATCGAATGGATGGCTGGCATCAATATCTGGTCTTTCCTATCGACAATCGTTCCGATTTTATTTTTGGCCGACCGATCTGATTGGGCTCAGTTTGGAGGAATTGATTGGTTGTGGATTTCGGTAGTTGCGTTCGTTACTGGTGTCTTTGGACATGTCTTAATGACCTGGCTGCATGGTCATCTAGAAGCTGCCCGATCGTCTCTTTACATCCTGACTATGCATCTGGTTGCCGTAGGACTCGCATGGTGGATACACGATGAACCCATCACATGGTTACAGGGGATGTCAGGGGGAGTAGTGCTGGTTTGTGTGGCTCTCGTAGTTACTGCCCCTGATCGCCGTGAGGTTCAATGATTGGGAAAAGACGAAACTCCGTCAAAAGATCAAATAGTTCTAGCACCGGGGCCGGATTTCCGTCGATCATGACGTTTCCTTGTTCCAATGCATCCGAAAATGAGGCGACGCCCCCTAACGCGTCGGCCAGGACGTGGCGCGTGAGCGTTACCGTAGCTATGGCGTCGCTTGCGTGACGATCAGGCAGATGGTGTATCGCGCAATTTGTCACGCCGAGAACGTGGTTTTCTTTTAGGTCAGAAAAGGTCCAGTTGATTTTTGCGTCCAAGTCGCGGATTGCTGAGGTGCTCAGCCGGACACCTATCGAATCAAATAGTTGTTCAGCGGTCATAGCATGGGCAAGTTGTCGCCCTCGACCAACAGTGATGTTGGGAGATCCGTTACGAAGCTCGTGTGCGCCGTAAAGGTAGGCGTTGCGCCATGTTCCGGATTCGGATTGATACCCCAATTGTTCGAAAGCATCAGCTTGAAGCTCTCTTGCTTCCTGGTGTGACGGATCGGCGAAGACCAGGTGATTCACCACCTGTGCCACCCAACGGTAATCACCAGCTTCGAAACTTTTTCTCGCTTGGCGCAGCACTTGTTCAGCGCCACCCATGAACTCGACATACTTCTCACTGGTCTTTTTGGGAGGGTAAGGATTTAAATGTGCTGGGTTGGCGTCGTACCAGCCCAAGTATTTGTTGTAGACGGATTTGACGTTGTGGCTGACTGTTCCGTAATAACCCTGCACATGAGAGTCTGACGAAAAACAGTCAGGAAGTTCTAGCTCTTCTGCTATCTCATTAGGTGTCCAACCGCGGTTGGCCAATCGCATCGTCTGATCGTGCATCCAACGATAAACGTCGCGTTGCTTGACCAAAAATTCCTTCAAATCCTCGGTTCCGAATCGAGGCCAATGGTGAGTAGCAATCAAGACGTCAGAATTGTCTCCCCAGAGGTCTAGTGCTTCGTTTATGTATTTGGACCAGGCAAGAGCGTCCCGGGTTTGTGCTCCCCTGATGGGGTAGAGGTTGTGCATGTTGTGAGTGCAGTTTTCAGCCATGCATAACATTCGAAAATCAGGGAACCAAAAGTTCATTTCGGCTGGGGCTTCGGCATCAGGAGTGTTTTGAAAGATGACTCGCACTCCATCTATTTCCAGTTCGATGCCGGTGCGGTCGATGATTTCTGTTGGCGCGATGAGCCCTGATGGACTGAAAGGGAGGGCTTTACCTAGGCCGTTATCGATGTGACCTCTAGGTCCTGGAGGCAGGAATAGACCGAATTGGTACATAGCCCGGCGTGCCATAGCGGCGCCAGCAATTACGTTCTCGTTGACAACTTCTTCGAGAAAGCCCTCGGGTGCGATTATTCGAACGTTTCCGTTCTCGACTTCTTCAGGAGTTGTGACACCCAGAATCCCGCCGAAATGATCTGCATGGGAATGGGTGTAAATGACTGCCTTAACTGGTCTTTCGCCGAGGTGTTCGTTAGCGAGCTTCAGGCATGCCTCGGCTGTTGCGGCGGTTGTTAAAACGTCAACCAGGATCCAACCGGAGTTACCGGCTATGAGTGTCAGGTTCGAAATGTCGTATCCGCGAACCTGCCAGACACCATCCATTACTTCGAAAAGGCCGTGTATAGCGTTCAGACGACCTTGGCGCCAAAGTCCGGGATGAACCGTGTCGGGTGCTTCATGGTTCTCACGTAGAAAGTCGTAACGGGCACAATCCCAAACCACATGGTCGTCGACTGTAACTGTGCCTCCAGGGAGGGTTGCAATCAACCCGCGCTGAGCTCTCTCGAAGTCGGCTTCGTCGTCGAAAGACATGATTTCTGAAGCGACAGCGTTTGCCTGAACTGTGAGTTGGGCAGCGCCCTTCGGGGCGTTGTTTGCATCTGACATAGTGTTCCCTTGAGTGAATCCTGAGAATCTATCTTTCTTATTGGGTCGATTCGACCGATCTGTAGGTGGTTGACAAGGACTTGGCGATTCGGTCTGTCATGATCTCTGTTGAACCATCTACATAGTTGGCAATCCGGGCAGCGGTCAATCTGTGTCCAATGAGATGCTCTTCTCTCAAGCCGTTAGCGCCCATGGCTTGGGCGCAGGCTGCAAGCGACGATTCAGCGATCTCAGTCGCAAATTTCTTTGCATGTGCTGCGGGTAGAACCGCAGAGTCGCTATCGCCATGTTCTATTGCAGCAACAGCTTTGTCAGTTAGGGCACGAGCGGCTTCAAGTTGGTTAGCCACGTTCGCCAATTGCCATGAGAGCCCTTGGTGTTTGATGATCGGTTTTCCGAAACTTTCCCGCTCCGATGCATACCCGACCGCTGAACGTAAGGAAGCTTCGATCATTGCGCAACACATTGAGGCGACGTATGTTCTCGCTTCGTTGATAGTGGCTAGCGCAGCAGAAAAGCCTTCACCCGCTGGTGCTAACAGATCGGCATGTGAAGCTAAGTAGTTGTCGAGCTGAAATCCGCCAGTCCCGATCGCGTGACTGCCGATTAGGTCATAAGGAGCGACTCGTTCAAAGCCGGGTTGGGTTCCGTCGATGAGGAACGAGGCGATACCTCGAGCTCGAGACCCGGGGTCTGTTTGGACATAGGCAACTATCACTGTGGAACTAGCGGCATTAGTGATCCAAGCCTTCTCGCCGTTTAACCGCCAGCCTTTGGCATCGGAAATTGCTTGGGTTGAAATAGCTGAGAAGTCACTTCCTGCATTGGGTTCGGTGAGGGCGCTGGAGCCAAGTTTGTTTCCTGTGAGCAAATCGGAAAGAAAGCGACCGCGTTGTTCTTCGGTTCCGTGGCGAGCCAGTCTTGCTGCGACGTTATGGGAGTTAACCAAACTGAAGGCATAGGGCATTGAAACTTCTGAGAGGACGTCCAAAACGCGTAACTTTTGGCCGAAACTCATTCCGAGGCCGCCTAACTCTGGGTCTATTTCCATTCCCAGGAGGCCCAGTTGATGGGCTGAAGCGATGACCTCTGCAGGGAAGATCCGATTTCTTTCCCAATCGACAACCTGAGGCCTAATGACGCGATCACGGAAATCTTGAACTTGGTCGAGCAGGTTCAAGAATTCATCTTCAGACAATCCAACGGCTTGGCTCATGCTTTGACCCTAGATGCCCGCGTAAAGTCGTTCACCGTGGAAGACATATTCTCTCCTGATCGCTTGACCGAGGTGTTGCTACCTGGGGTAGCTCCACAGGCTCAAGGTCCTGCAGCTGCTGTGGCAGCGGTAGCTCGCAAAGGCGAGTTGGGTGCAGAGTTGTTGTTTATAGAACGCTCGGCCAAGAAGGATGATCCTTGGTCAGGTCAGATGGCCTTCCCCGGTGGAAGGGCATCTGAAAATGATCATGACAGTCTTGCCACTGCGGTTAGAGAGACGAGCGAAGAACTCGGGATAGACCTTGTAGATTCGCTTTTGTTGGGCCGGCTGTCGGATTTAGAGGGGGGTCCCCGCGGAACACGTCAGCGACTTACCGTGACCCCATACGTTTTCTGGATTTCGGGACAGCGTCCGACGAGCGATCCGAATCATGAGGTAGCAGGAGTTATTTGGGTTCCCGTTAGCGAGCTTGTTGAGCCGAGTCGTTACATCGAATATTTTTATCCGCCACTAGGTTCGGATTCTTGGCCCGGAATCACCGTTGAGGGGGAAAGGGTGATTTGGGGTTTGACACTGAGGATGCTGATTGATCTGTTTCGAAGAGTTGGGCAACCACTTGCAATCAGGTCCTAGAGCGTTGCTGTGAATAGGCTGTTCTTATGAGTCGTTCGTCATCCACGAATTCCGATGGGCTATCAGAGGTCCTTGAGTCTCATGACGTTGATGTAGTGGTGGTAGGTGCAGGGTTTGCCGGCATGTACATGTTGCACAGGCTTCGGACATGCGGATATTCGGTTCGAGTCTTCGAAGCGGGAACCGACGTGGGAGGTACGTGGTACTGGAATAGGTATCCAGGGGCTCGATGTGACGTCGAGAGCATGGAGTACAGCTATAGCTTCGACAAAGACCTCGAGCAGGACTGGGAGTGGACTGAACGTTATTCCAGTCAGCCAGAAATTCTTGCCTACGCCAAACACGTAGCGGAGCGGTTTGAGTTGCGATCCGACATACGTTTTGAAACTCGAGTTGAAGCAGCAGATTTTGATGAGACCACCGACTTGTGGCACATCCGGACAAGCGACAACACGACCACTAGTAGCCGGTTTTTCGTGATGGCAACCGGCTGTTTATCGTCAACGACACTGCCTGATATAGCGGGACTAGAAGACTTTGAGGGAGTGACTGTTCACACAGGCCAATGGCCGAAGGAAGGCGTTGACTTAAAGGATAAAAGAGTAGCCATAGTTGGGACCGGTTCTTCGGGGGTGCAAGCTATCCCTGTCATTGCCGAGCAATGCAAAGAGCTGATCGTTTTTCAGCGCACCCCGCAATACACGATCCCCGCGCGAAACGAGCCGTTGGACCCGGCTCGTCAGGCTGATGTGAAGAGTCGGTATAAAGAATTTCGAGCGGCGAACTTTGCTATGCCACAAGCTCTTGGCTCAGAGATACCTAAATTCAATGACTCGATCCACGATGTTCCCGAAGAGGAAAGATTGCGAAGGTTCGAGAACGCATGGGAACACGGAGGCACTCTTTTCATGTCCTCATTCAACGATGTCCTTGTCGACGAATCAGCAAATGTTTACGCGCAAGATTTCGTACGAGAAAAGATTTCTGAGATCGTTCAAGACTCCCAAGTCGCAGCGAAGCTAACTCCGGAGCACATCATTGGTTGTAAACGTTTGGTTATCGATACGGACTACTTCGAAACTTTCAACCGGTCCAATGTTCGACTGGTTGACGTTAGCCAGGACCCGATTCGCCAAATAACCGGTGCGGGGTTAGCCACTCAAGAGGACGAGTTCGAGTTCGACGTTCTGATTTTCGCTACCGGTTTCGACGCGATGACAGGGTCGATATTGCGTGTAGGGATTACTGGAAGAGACGGGTTGACGATTCAAGAAAAGTGGTCGGCTGGGCCGCGCACCTATCTCGGTCTCACTGTCCCAGGTTTCCCGAATATGTTCGCCATATCGGGGCCAGGTAGCCCATCTGTGCTTACCAACATGATTGTTTCGATCGAACAACATGTTGAGTGGATTACCGACTGCATTGGTTGGCTTGATGAGAGAGGAGCTTCAACTATTGAAGCAGTGCCCGAAGCCGAAGAGGATTGGGTCGACCACGTCAACGCCAAGGCCGATAGGACGCTCTTCCCGGGGTGTAATTCTTGGTACTTGGGGGCAAATGTGCCTGGCAAGACCCGTGTATTTATGCCGCTTCTCGGTTTTCCTGGATACGTGCGACGCTGTAATCAAGTGGCCGAAAACGACTATGAAGGATTTGTTGTCCAGTGAATGAACTTGAGTTATTAACTGAGGGGTGGGGACTCATCGAAGCGCCCCGAGTTGATGAAGATGATCGACTTTATTTTTCTGACGTACCAAATGGCGGTGTCTATAGGCGATTACCCAGTGGAGAGATCGAAACAGTGATTCCGAAGCGTCGAGGGGTGGGGGGAATGGTTTTTCACCGCGATGGCGGATTGATCGTCGGCGGGCGAAATATTCAACATGTGAACAATGGTGAAATACGTGTCCTGTTCGATCCCGGGTTCCCGGGTTTCAATGACCTTCACACCGACTCGTTAGGCCGTGTGTATGTCGGGTCGTTAAAAATTGATCCGTTCGAAGAAGGTGCTGAGAACCCAGGTGGCGAATTATGGCGGCTGGGTCCTGAAGGTGAGGCGACGGAAATGTATGACGGAGTATTACTCACTAACGGAATTGGATTCTCCCCCGACGGTTCCTTGCTGTATCACGCGGACAGTGTGCCGGGAAGGGTTTGGGTTTCAGACGTAGATGGTGACTCTGTTACTGGCAAAAGGGTTTTTGTTGAGGACCGCGCTAACGCGACTGATGGTCTTGCAGTAGATGCCGAAGGAGGCGTGTGGGTAGCGCAGCCAAACGGGGGGAAGGTTCAACGCTACACACCTGACGGGAGCGAAGATATCTATGTTGCCATCCCCGATCCGATGGTCACTAGCCTGTGCTTCGGCGGATCAGATCGTAGGGATTTGTATGTAGTTACTGGAGGTCAGAGTCCGTTGGGAGGCTGTATTTATCGAACAAGAGTCGATGTTCCTGGAGTCCCAGTCGCTCAAGCCACTATTTGAAGCTCCGCATCTCAGAAGCGTTATTAGGGTGTTAACAATGCGAGACGTACCGTTTTATTGGTCCCACGGCCACGAAAGTGACGATCTAATTTTTTGCATGCATGGGATTGGCTCATGTGCCGACGCCTTTTTGCCTCAACGAGAGATCGCAGACCAGTTGGACTATCGAATGGTGGCTTGGGATGCCCCTGGATATAGATACTCACCCGATCCCGTAGATGAACCAGGTATAGACGGATGGGCTGATGCGGCAGCAGATTTGATTCGGTCGTTGGGATATGAGCGGTCAATAGTGCTTGGGGTTTCATGGGGTGGTGTTACCGCAACTCGTCTAGCTCTTCGCAACCCGGATTTAGTCAAGGCGCTCATACTGGCTGATTCGAGCGTGGGGTCCGGTACCAGTTCAAAACAAGCTGAAGCTATGCGCAGCAGAGCCGCAACTCTGACTGAATTAGGAGCTGCTGAATTTGCTGAGCAGCGCTCACCTCTTTTGGTTGCAGAAGCAACACCTTCGGAGGTCGTGGAGAACGTCCAACGCCTGTTCGCGGACTCTATTCGAATGCCCTCCTACCAGTGGGCGTGTAATTCGATGGCAGAAGCTGACCATCGGAATCTCTTGCCATCGATCGAAACGCCCACTCTTGTCATATGCGGAGAGGAAGATCGCGTTACGCCACCCAAGTTGTCGGCCCAGCTAGCAGAAGGCATTCCGAACTCAACTCTTGTGCATGTAGAAGCTGCGGGGCATTTGGCCAACCAAGAAAAACCGACAGACTTCAATGCAGAAGTATCGAAATTTATCCGATCAATTGATTAGCTAGCTCTTTTTAACGGGGCGGCATTCTGATGCCGCCGTCACAACGGATGGTTTCTCCGTTCATGTATGGATTAGTGATGCATTCCATGACCATGAACGCCAGTTCCTCTCCGTAGCCGAGGCGTTTGGGGAAAAGCACGCTTTCACCTAAGTGTGCCTTGAACTGGTCTGATTGTTCTCCTTCGCCGTAGATAGGGGTGTCGATCAAACCTGGGGCAATGGTGTTGACCCGAATGCCGGTTGCCGATAGGTCACGGGCTATTGGCAGGGTCATGCCCACGACGCCGCCTTTGGAGGCGGAGTAGGCAGCCTGACCGATTTGCCCATCGAACGCGGCAGCCGAGGCCATATTCACTATCGCACCTCTTGAACCGTCCTCATCAACAGGTTCGGTTTGTGCCATGGCTGCGGCTGATTGGGCCAACATGTTGTACGTACCCAAGAGATTGATCTTTATTACGAATTCAAATTGGCCAAGATCGGCCGGCACGTTATTTCGGTCGATAGTTCTAGCGGCTCTCCCTAATCCAGCGGAGTTCACAAGAGCGCGTAGAGGACCCATTTCCGAAGCCGCAGCAACAGCTGCCTGAGCATCCTCAACGTTTGAAACGTCGCACTTCACGAACAAGCCACCTAATTCTGAAGCGACTGCTTGACCCTTGTCTTCTTGGAGATCGGCAATGACCACACGAGAGCCGGCTTCTGCTAGTTGGCGGGCAGCTGCTTCGCCGATACCTGACGCCCCGCCGGTGACGATGGAGGAGCTTGCCTGAAGGTTCATTCGCGGCATTAGGCACCCAGTCTTTCGATAATCATCGCGTTCGCCATGCCGCCACCTTCACACATGGTTTGGAGGCCGTACTTGCCTCCTGTGCGCTCTAATTCGTTGAGCAGAGTCGCCATCAATTTGGTGCCAGAACATCCGAGAGGATGGCCTAGAGCGATAGCACCACCGTTGACATTGGTTCTATTGAGATCCGTGCCGTGCTCCTTTTGCCAGGCTAGGACGACAGAGGCGAAGGCTTCGTTGACTTCGAAGAGATCAATGTCATCCAGCGTCAGACCTGAACGTGACATAACTTTTTCCGTTGCGGGAATTGGCCCCTTCAACATGGTTACCGGGTCGGCACCGGCAAGAGCAAAGCTGTGGAATTTCGCTCGTGGGCGAAGACCGAGTTCAGCGGCTTTCTCAGCGCTCATTACCAGAACAGCAGATGCTCCATCGCTGATCTGGCTGGAGTTACCGGCCGTCACCTTTCCATCTTCGCGAAATGCGGGATTTAACTTCGAAAGCGAATCAGCAGTGGTGTCGTGCCGGATTCCCTCGTCTGCGGTCATCATTTCGGTGTTGCCGTCTACTTCGATGGGCACCGGGACAATTTCGTTGTCGAAGCGTCCTTCCGCTGTAGCGACAGCTGCGCGCCGCTGACTTTCGGCGCCGAAAGCGTCGAGGTCTTCACGAGTAAAGCCGTATTCGTCGGCGATCATTTCAGCTCCGATGCCTTGAGGAGGCAAGCCGGTTTCTTCGTAACGGTTTTGCATCGTTTCGCTGAAAGGGAAACCCATACCCTTTACGACGCTTGCTCCCATTGGGGTTCGCGTCATTACCTCGACACCTGCTGCGACGGCGACGTCGTAAGCGCCTGCTATTACGCCTTGTGCCGCAAAATGTAAGGCTTGCTGACTTGAGCCGCATTGTCTGTCAACTGTTGTCGCGGGCACCGATTCTGGCCACCCGGCTGCGAGGACTGCATTTCGACCGATGTTCAATGACTGTTCGCCTACTTGCATGACGCATCCCATGATTACGTCGTCAACAATTGACGGATCTATACCTGTTCGTTGTTCGAGGGATTTCAACACGTGAGCTGCTAGGTCGACTGCGTGCCAGTCCTGCAGCTTGCCATTCCGTTTTCCACCTGGGGTTCTTACCGCGTCAACGATGACTGCTTCTCTCATAGGTCTACTCCTAATGGGGGCCGTTCGGAATGGTACTCCGAATCTCAATACCGAATCGTAGATCGTGACAGGCAGCGACGGCCAACTCAGAGCGCTACCTTGCACATGTGACTCTCCCGAAACCAGAGGAAAATGGTTCCGCTACCTTTTCGTCTCTGCGGGTGCCAACCTTTCGACTGTTTTGGTGGAGTGGCGTGTATTCCTATCTCGGAGTGCAGATGCAGTTCCTTCTTCGGGGCTTACTGGCTTGGGACCTGACAGAACGGGAAAGTGGTTTAGGTGTCGTATACCTAGCGTTTGGGATGGGGCTTTTGATTTTTACGCCGATCGGCGGAGTGTTAGCTGATCGTTGGCCGAAACGCTCGCTCTTAGTCTTTGGGCAAGGCGTGATTGCAATAGCAGCTGCAGGCATGGGTTTGGCAGCTGCGTCTGGAAACGCCCGGTTTTGGATGCTGATGGTGGCAAGTCTTGTTCAAGGAGCGATGTTTGGACTCATCGGACCTGCGAGAGTGTCGACGTCCGCCGAATTAGTCGGACGCGAACAGCTAGGTAACGCCATCAGTTTGACGTCCATGTCGATGAGTTTGACTCGGTTGTTCGCTCCCGCGGCAGCGGGAGTTCTTGCCGGAGTAGCGACTATTGGCATAGGTGGGGCATATCTAGTTGCCGCGGTCTTTTCGGTTGTCTCGACGCTATTGACGGCCCGTTTACCGCGACTGGAACCGTCAAATCCGTCTCGACAGAATCCGATCGACGAGATTCGAGATGGACTCCGCTATGTGCGAAGTAAGCCCGAACTAGGGCGGCTTATCTTGACGACGACTATCGCCATTATGGTTGGGTTTAATTACGTGGCTTTCTTGCCGGCCTTAGTGGAAGGACAGATGGGCCTGTCAGAAAGCCACGTCGGATTTCTGACTACAGCGTCGGCAGCAGGCGCCGTTTTGATCACAGCGTTAGTAGCTTCACGCGCCGATGGGCCTAACGCTCAAATGTTGTTGGTCTGCTGCGGCATCTCATTTGGGTTTGGGGTAGTTGCGTTCGGACTCGCGCCAAATTATCTAGCAGCACTGCTGATAATTGTGGTCCTCGGTTTCGCCACCAACGGCTTCATGGTTCTGACAAGTAGTCGTTCCATGGTGATATCGGAGCCTTCTTATCATGGACGGGTGCAGTCTTTGATGCAACTTGCGTGGGCTGGATTCGGAATAGCGGCAGCACCGTTGGGAGCGGCAGCGGAAATCATTGGTCTTCGTTTGACGATCGTGATTATGGGAGTCGCAACCGTCGTTGTAGTTGGGCTGTACGGGGTATCGCTTCTCAGTACCGCCGCCCAAACGACTGAATAGGGTGTCTGGTTTGCGGCGATGACGCAGCGGCCGACTCAACCCAAGATTCTGATGGGAATTGTGCGAGGACCCCTCACGTGACCAGCGCTGTAGTTGACGGCTGTGGGATCGACCAATTCGAAGTCTGGGAATTGCTCCATCCACATTTCTAAGGCGATTTGCATTTCCAATCTGGCTAGATTCGAACCGAGGCACCGATGTGCCCCAAGACCGAACGCCGAATGACGGTTCTCTTCTCTATCGATCAGGACTTCATCAGGGCGATCAAAAAATTCGGGATCTCGATTTGCTGACGGAAACGCCAACACAGTCCACTCGCCGGCATTAACGGGGCAACCTGAGACCTCAGTGTTCTCCTCAGCTACTCGGGCGATAAATACAGGCGAATACGCTCTCAAAAATTCTTCTACGGCGGTAGGAATGAGTTCCTTGTTATGTGCAATGCGACGTCGATCCTCAGGGTGTGTTGCAAGATGCAGCAATGAAGAACTGATCGCAGACCAAGTGGTGTCGACTCCCGCTATCAGCAACAAAAATAGAGTTCTAGCTATCTCATCGTCAGTGAGCTCCTCACCCTCCATTCTCTGATCTAGAAGGTATTGGACTACGTCACCATCTTTGTGGTCGGCGCGACGCTCACGAGTCAGTTCGAGGAGATAGTCCATCATTTCGGTCGTGGTTTCTCGTTGCACCGTCGGATTAGTCGGTCCGACTTCCAATAAATCGTGGAGCCATACCCGAAACTGAGGAGTGTCCTGGAGTGGGACTCCGAGCATGCGTGCGGTTACATCACCCGGAATTTCCTGAGCGTATTCAGCAGCGGCGTCGAATTCGGTTTGTCCTTGTAGTCCGCCTAACAGCCTTGAACAGATTTCTCTAATCGTAGGTTCCCACTCTGCTGTTGCTTTGGGTGTGAAAAATGGGAGCAAAAGGCGCCGATGTTCGGTGTGTTCAGGGGGATCGATGTTGATTGGAGGCAGAACCAGTCCGCGTCTGTCTGTGGGTACTTCGCTAATGATCGTGCGTCGACTGCTAAAAATTTCAGTGGCGTTCGCCGCGGCCGCAACATCGCTGGCCTTGGTTAGCCACGTCATGCCCCCGTACCGGTCGCTGTGCGCGACTGGACATTGTTCTCGAAGGTCCTCATATATGGGGTAGGGATCAGCTACGAACTCAGGGTCGAAATGATCTAAATCTGAATGCCAGTCATTCACGGGTTCTCGGTTAATTGGTTCAGTCATGATCCTGCCGGCAGCTAGAGATGTAGAACCAGATCGTAGTCAAATATTTCAGTTGAGATTAGAGAGGGAGCTACCCTTCGGCCGATGGAGTTCGCGCCGTTTGTTGATCTATTAGGTGGAGAAGGGGCTCAAGCCTGGGAAATTTTGACCGAATCACGGCTGGCGTTGGATCGAGGCGAAGACGTCATTGTTTTGAGTATCGGAGACCCCGATCTAGAAACACCTGGCTTTGTTGTCGACGTAGCCGTCGATGCGTTACGAAAAGGCGACACTCACTACACAGAATTAGAAGGCCGTCATTCGTTACGAGCATCGATAGCTAGCAAGATTTCCCACTCGGCGGGTGTCGAGATAAAACCCGATTGGGTGACGGTATTGGCCGGCACCCAAAATGCTTTCTATTCGGCTTGTCGATGCCTATTCGGTGATGGTGACGAAGTGATCGTGTTAGATCCCGCATACGTCACATACGAGGCTTGTATCGCCAGCACGGGAGCTCAGCAAGTCCGCGTAGAACAACCTGCTGCGGCAGGCTTCAGGCCCGATATTGATGCGATCGAACGAGCGGTTACCTCAGCGACTCGAGGCATCGTGTTCTCTAACCCATCGAACCCCACGGGCGTGGCGCTCAATCGAGACGAGTTGGAGGCTATATCTCGGATAGCTGTCAGCAACGACTTGTGGGTTGTAGTCGATGAGGTGTACAGCGACCTTGTGTTCGAGGGCGTTCATCATTCAATTGCTGGGCTGCCGGGGATGCTGGAGCGCACAGTCACCGTAAGCAGTGTGTCTAAGTCGTATGCGATGACTGGTTGGCGGTGCGGCTGGGCGGTGGGCCCTCCTGAATTAGGAACCCATCTGCGAAAAATGGCATTAATTAACCTCTACGGCCTGCCCGGGTTTGTTATGGAAGCAGCGGACATAGCGTTGCGCGAAGGAGCAGAAGAAATAGAAACAGCGCGAGCTGTTTATCGTGCCCGACGAGATCTCGTGGTGAAAGAACTAGGTCAGGCAACCGATCTACCCGTTCTCGTCCCAGAAGCTGGAATGTTTTTGATGGCCGACGTCAGAGCCCATAACACCGATGCGAACGATTTCGCGTGGGATCTCTACAGAGCAACGGGTGTTTCGGTGCTCGATGCCGGTGCCTTTGGCTCAACTTCGAAGGGATGGGTGCGAATTTCCTATGGCGTTGATGACGCGCAGCTAAAAGAAGCGTGTCGCCGAATAGTTAGCTTCACTGGCTGACGGGGTAGTTCGTCCCTGTTGTGTAGGTGAGCTACTCGTTGTGATCACATGGAGCGTCGAGCTTGTCGCGGCGATGGATCATGCATTCCCGATGTTTGACACGCCAACCGTCGGCGGTCTTTACGACATTGTCATAATAGGAAGCTGTGCCTACAAGACCTTTCCCCAGTAGAGCCACGATCCGGAAGTTCATTGTCACACTGTCTTCAACGACGTCGACGTAGATATTGGTCATCATGTGAGTCTTAGGGTGTGCAGCCTCCACATTCATGAAGTGCACTATGTCGTCGATGCCTTCGAGGCGCCTTGACCCAACGCCAGTGAGATCGAAAACGGCGTCATCGGTAAAGATTTGCCTTAATCGATCCCAATTTCGGTCATCGATGGCGTCACCGTAACGTCCTGGCAGTTCGTGAAGTTCTAATCGATCAGCAAGGTCAATGTTCATGTCGAGATGCTAGACCGATTGGGCTGGGTCTTGTTTCGCATTAAGCGCCATGGATCAGGGGGAAGACATCTTCGTCGGTTATAGCGTCGCCAGCTTCCAAGACGGTGTCTTGATCGCGAATTATCGGATCTGCGCCAGTCTTCGGATCCCAATAAGCATCATCTCCGAGCCAGCGCCATGAAATCGCAGCACGACGATTGCTGCCGTCGTTTGGTCCGCTTCGGTGAACAGTTCTGAAGTCGAACAACAGAACGTCTCCAGGGACCACGTCGAAGGAAAGAATTTCGTACAGGTCGGGATGGTCCTCAAAGGCCGGACACTCGTCCTGGAAAGAGTCAATGTGCTCTGCAACGCCCTTCCAAAGGGCTTGCTCGACTTCGGTCGAAGGGAGGCCCTCCAGAGCTGGGTATTCGGGTTTGAAGGTACGGTCCCAAAGGTGAGAGCCTCGAACAAATTGGAGAGCGCTTGATTGGGCGTTGGCGTCAGTGAGAGCTAACCAGGTTGAACAGATTTGAGAACCGTCCACTGCCCAATAAGGTCGATCCTGATGCCAAACGAACTGCTCCTGCGTGCCAGGATCCTTCACGAATACATGGTCGTAATAGAGATGAATTTTGCTTGATCCTGTCGCCGTAGCTGCTGAAATGGCGAGGCCGCAATCTCGGGCATAACGATGAAAATCCTGATGAGTGGGATGCAGGTAGCGATCTTGAAAGAACATTCCTGACGCTGTTTCAGTCGTCATGGACCCTCCGAAACGACCAGGCGTCTCTATGAGCTGATCAACTGATTCGAGAATTTCAGCGACCAAAGCTTTGTCAACTGCACCAGGAAGATGGACGACTCCATCAGAACGAAATGTGGTGATCTCGGCATCGTTTAGCACTCTCATTTGATCACTCCCGCCGCGACACGCTAGATGGTTTCAATGATGTCATGGTCAGAAAGACTGTTTCGGATGTCGGTGTCGGCTTCGGCGGGGATATCAGGACACCAGATTTGCATAGCCTCTTCCATGGTGCTTTTGACCGTCGAGGCCACGGCAGGCGCATCGGTGCGTCTGCATTCAACAACGACGCTGTCGTGCACGGTTTGAACGCCAACTGCTTCATCGAATTGAGTGAGGCGTTCGTGTAGAAGACCGTAGGCTTCCAACATGATGTCAGCGACGCCGCCCTGTATAGGAGCGTTGCGATAGGCGTTGGCCATTCGCGAAATGCGAGTCCCTAAGGATCGATTTAGCAGCAAGATCATCGCATCTTCCCCCATTGTTTGCTCGACCTCTTCGACGACCGCTCGGCGAATCTTTCGATCTTCCAAAAGTTTGGTGATTTCGGCCGATGACAACACCTGCCCCGCTTTTTGGAGTTCAAGATTATGGCGGTCACCTATTTGTTTTCGAACATCTCGAGGACCATCCTTGGGAGAGGCAACGATTATTTTGGCCGCTTGTTCCAACACTCCTTCGGTATGAAATGTGAATTGTTGACGTCGACCTGATTGGGTAAACGAATTAAAGCCGAACACTTCGCCTTTATGGTCAATGACCACCGGTGCCTCGAACGAAAGTGACCATGCCACCTCGTCGATAGTCCAAGGTGTACCCAAACGAGCCAGGACTTCTTCTGCTGTGGGCCAATTGCGATGCTCGTCGCGGTGTTGGCGGACTGCTTGACGGACTTGAGGCCACATCTTGTGTAAAAGAAGCGTCAATGCCCAGTCGATTTCTTGGTGCGAGATTGCAAATTCTTCTACGAAGTTGTCTCGGTTGGAGACCCATGAGGCAATCTGGGGGTAGGCCCCTAGATATTGTTCGAGGAGTAAGCGCCCTTCATCATCGTTGGTTTCCACCCCGGCCTGAGAAAGACTTCTCGCAAGTCCTCCGCCGCGTTGACCATAAACGATGCCGAAGTTGATTCGTTTCGCCTTGTCGCGGTATTCGCTGTATAGGTGAGGTTGGGAGACGTTCAATGAAGTCATGTCCACCCCGAACATCCGCTCCGCAGTGGCTGAATGGATGTCTTCTCCAGCGATAAATGCATCTCTGAGATTTATGTCTCCGGCTACTTGAGTGGCGAACCTCAATTCAGCCTGGCTGAGGTCTGAATACACGAATACCCGGTCGGGATCTGGTGGCCGTATGTGTTCTTTCATTTTGGGTGAAAAGTTTTGGGCATTAGGACGACGGCTTGCTAAGCGACCGGTGTTAGTGCCTACAACTTGGAGGTATTCAGAGTGCATGCGGCCGAGGTCGTCAATGTGTTCTCGGATTGATTCTCCATAGGTGGAGAGGACCTTGCTCAGATCGCGATATTCGAGCAAAGATACGCAGATAGATCCCCCAATTTCAGAAAGAACTGTCGCTGTCAGAGGATCGGTGGGTAGCAGCGGTCGAGCTTCACCGAACTTTGCGAGAGACCAAGCTAAAACTTCGTCGGAACTCCATTCGTTAAGCACCTCTTTGGCCTGACGCTCGCTTGCCGGATTCCAAGATGGTTCGAGTGTGTTGCCGAACAAGCTTGCTTGACCGCCTCCCGTTAAGTCGGCAAGTTCGCTTGAGACTTGGGTACGACGCTGTTCCATGTGGTCTAGTCGTTGCTCCCAACCCGGCCAGTCGAATGGCAGCCCGACTCGTTCCATGTGATCCAAGAATGGGCGAGCTTCTTGCTCCAACCGACACACTTCTATTAGCCCGGCTTCGTCAATACGATTTCTGATTTCGTCAGCTACCCAAAGCGTTTCAATGGCATCTGCTGCTGCGTAAAGAACTTGATCATCGGACAGTGGATCAACTTCGTTGTAGGAGAGTTGGGTTGTTCCCTTGCCTTCAGCGCTTAGCCCCAAGTACCACTCAACTGCCCAGGCGAGTCCGTGATAAAAGCTAAACCCCGTACGTCCCTGATGTAGCAACGCATCAGCAAGTTGAGCATCCCACCATGAAATTGATGTGGTACCGCTGTTGGCTTTCCGAGCGGGATCGAAAAGGTCGCGGTCCAACACGCGAGAATCAAAGTCGGCATTCCAGGCCTTGGCGTTGACGCCGCTGAGGATCGAAGCGATCGCCAATCGGTCCAGGTTCATGACGTCGAGGACCCATGCTTGTTCTCCGCCATCAGAATTTCTTGTAGCGGCGGAAATGACGCGAAGGGCGCCTGGCGCGGCGTTGGGACCAACAAAGGCGTGCGGGTTATAGGCAGTCTCGGTGTCTATAGCAGTTGAAATTGAGTTGGTGATAGCAGCTTGGAAGGTTCCCAACGAGGCGGCTTCGACGAGGGTTACTGGTACGTCAGCAACTTTTTTCGTAGACCGAGGTCGAGGGTCGATGGGAGTAGCCACGTAACGACATTAGATGTGGTGCTAGCTGAATTCATTCAGTCTTGAAGGCAACTCGTCTATTTGTTGGGGTTCGAGATTCGCGAAGCTCATTCGAATTGATGACTGATCGTTAGATGTAAAGGCGGTTCCGGGGATAGTCAAAACATCATGATCTAGCACCAATCTTCGCACTACCTCTTCGGTTGAGAGGTCTGCTCTTGGATGTCGAACCCATCCGAAATAGGCGCCAGAAGATATGACTTCAAAGCCACCAGGTTGTTCCTTCATGGATTCGAGAAAGCGGAGCTCCAAGTCCTTAATTCTGGAGGCTTGATCAAGTCTCCATTGTTGAGCGTGACGAAGGCCCGCTAGAGCCGCTTCTTGACCAATTCGGGGGGCGCTAATTGCTAGACAATCCAAGACCTTGAGTGCTTCTGTTATCGCCGGTTTGCCACTAACTACGGCCCCACATCTATAGCCAGGAATTGCGAAATCTTTTGAGAAGCTGTGGAGGCTAATTACGTGATCAGCCCAATCGGGATTATCGAATAGTCGGTGAGCGGGATTTTGGTCGTCGCGAAAAGATCGATATGTCTCGTCAACGATGAGAGCAAGATTGTGGGTTCGGGCCAATTCGGCGAAGTCATGAATTATTTCTTTGGGAATGGTCACGCCAGTGGGGTTTCCAGGGGAGACCAGTGTGATGAGTCTGGTTTTGTCGGTTATTAGTGCTTCGGCCCGTTCAGGGTCGGGTACCAAGTTGGCTGCAGGTTCGAGATGGCGAACTCCGACCCCCTCGATTTTCAGCCACATGTCATGGTTGAAGTAAAAGGGGGCGACCAGAATTGCTTCATCGCCTGGGCTAGTCAAAGCGCTTGCTACGCAACAAAAAGCTTGGTTGCATCCGGCAGTGATCAGTACATCATCGGGTGATATGTCGGCCGCGTAACCTGAGCTCAAATCGCTCGCGAATGCTTCGCGTAATTGAGGCAAGCCGGGTTGAGGTGGGTAACGACCTGCGTCGGGTTCACGCGCAACTTCAGCAATACGTTCAACTACTGCATCGGCTGGCGGAAAAGAAGGAGCCGCCTGCGACAGGTCCAGTAACAGCCGGTCGTTGGTTCTGAGACCGACGAGGGCGTGTGCCGCACCTATCGGGGAGTGAATGAGTTGCTCCACTCTTTCGCTGAAACGCATCAACTTCTTCCCGCCTTGTTAGTCGGTGTAGGTCACTTCTATAAAGTCAGTGGCCTCGCCGGAACCGGTACCGAACGCCTCTTGTTCGAGGAGCTCTAGTAGGCGGGTTGCCACTGGTCCGACTTCTCCGTCTCCCACAGGTATCTGATCCCAAGAGGTCACTGGAAATAGGTGTGTGTCACCTCCGCACAAGAACATCTCAGAGATCAAGTCACCTGAGACTTCTGATGCGAGGACTGGGGATTGAGTGACTGCAGAAATCAGGCCTTCTTGGACCAGGATCGTCGAGGCAAGGTCCAGTGCTCGGCGAATGGTTGTGCCCAAGAGGATGCCGTCGAACGGGGGAGTTCGAAAAACTTTGTCTCGGGTAATGAAAGCGACGTTCAATACGCAAGATTCAGCGACGTGGCCGCTGTCGTCGACTAGTACGCCGAATGTCCCACCTCGATCGACTGCTTCCATGTGGGTTAAGACGTTGAGCAGGTAGTTGTTGGATTTGATGGTGGCCAGAAGGGGTGGCTTCATGGGCGTATCCAAAACGGTGGCTTCGGGTATGCCAGATGACATTGGGTTGGAACCGGCACCCCCTAGAGGCATGGGGTCGAAAATGACGCAATAGAAGCAAGCCTCATCACATTCTTGAGGGCTGGGCGAAAAGCCGCCAGGGCCAGCAGTCAGCCAGTAGCGAACTGCACCATCCTTTATTCCTGCTTGGCTAGCTGTATCTGCGACCATCTGGATGAGGTCTTCTTTGGTCCAGGAATGTTCGATCCGCGCAAGAGAAGCGCTTGTTAGAAGTCGATCTATATGGATACCGAGGCGATAGAGGCGGCCGCCGCTCAAGGTGCAGGTATCGAAAACCCCGTGACCCCGATGCACCAAATGGTCGTCTAGAGGGATTTGCATCAATGCGGGATCGGTGACGACCCCACCAAGCCAAGAACTAAACATGGCTAGGTAGCCGGGTTGTCCTCGCTTACTTCTTAAACGCGAGAGCACTTCGGCCTCTGAAAGGACGCGATGAGTGGGACCAGTCACGGACCCGAGACTATGCGCGTTAAGACCACGAGTTCATAACACCCTCGAGACCTAGGTCGTTATTGACTAGGCGGAAATATTGGCTTCGGAGTCCACATCTGCCGAATTTTCGTCTTTGAGGCTATGGAACTGACGGAGACGAAGACTGTTCGCCACAACTAGGAGCGATGAAGAAGCCATAGCAATCGCAGCGTAAGTCGGCGACAGGTAGCCGGTCACTGCGAGCGGTAAAGCGATCGCGTTGTATGAAAAAGCCCAAACAAGGTTTCCCTTAATTACTGCCAAGGTTCTGCGGGATAAAGCGATTCCGTCAGCTACAGCTCGAGGGTCGTTGGTCATGATGGTTAGATCGGCTGCGCTCCGCGCGGCGTCAGTTCCGGCCTGTAACGCTATGCCTAGATCTGCAGTTGCTAAGGCCGGAGTGTCATTGATGCCATCGCCGACCATAGCGACACATTTTCCAGTTGACTGAAGCGCTGCAACATGGTCACGTTTTTGGTCGGGCAATACCTCTGCAATGACGTTTTCTATGTTGAGTTGGTTGGCAACGCGTTCAGCGACTTTATGGCTATCACCTGAAAGTAAAACAACCTCAAGATTCATGTCGGACAGCAACGACACAGCTTCAGGGCTGGTAGGACGAATCTCGTCTCGAATTGAGACTGAAGCTTCAGCGGTTGCTCCTCGGCCTATAAATAACGTGGTTCCTTCAAAGGTCGTGTTTTCTAACTGAGTTGGAACCTGTGCAAATAGTTCTGCTTTGCCTACGCGGATTTCTGTTCCGTTGACCCTGCCGGTAATTCCTTTGCCCGGCTGGTTGGTGAATTCTGTGACTTCCGCCTCTCCGTCTATGAAGGGTTGGAACGCCCGAGCGATCGGATGACCCGATCTCGATTCAAGAGCAGCGGCCGACGATAGGAGAAGAGGATCGTTATTCGCTGCGGAGGAAATATTTACGATTGATGGGTGGCCGGTAGTCAAGGTGCCTGTTTTGTCGAACACAACAGTGTCGACAGCTCTTGTCGAATCCAACACATGGGCTCCGGCGACGACCACACCTAGCTGGGCTGCCCGCCCAGTTCCAACTAACACCGCTAGAGGTGTCGCCAACCCAAATGAGCAAGGACATGACACGACTAATACCGCTACAGCAGCGATCAGCGCATCGCTTCCTTGATGGCCGATGACCCACCGAACTACAAGGGTTCCCAGAGCTATGAGGATCACAATCGGCACGAACCTCGCAGCAACCAAATCGGCGAGGCGTTGTATTGGCACTTGAGTGGCTTGGGCATCCTCAACGAGCCTCGCAACTCTGGCCAGTTCGGTGTCTTCACCTACCGCTGTTGCCTTGACCACTAAAGCTCCTGGGCCGTTGAGAACCCCACCAGCTACGCCTGAGCCGGGTGAAACTTCAATCGGCATTGATTCCCCCGTGGCCTGAGACGCGTCTACCTCTGAGAATCCTTCGATCACATCGCCGTCTGTAGCGACTCGTTCTCCTGGAGCGACAATGAATTCCATTCCGACCACTAGTTCTTCAACCGGTAACTCACTACCGTCGCGAAGCAGCGCTTGTTTTGGGGTGAGGTCTGCTAGCGCGCGTAATGAGTCGCCGGATGCCCGCATTGCTCGCGCTTCCCACCATTTTCCTAAAAGAACGAAGGCGACTATCGCGTTCGCCCCTCCGAAGTGGAGGCTGTGGTCAGCATTTAGTGCGAGCACCACGATGGACCAGGACCATGCAGCCAGGGTTCCTAACGAAATAAGAGTGTCCATCGCTAGGGATCTTTGAAGTATCTGTAGATATGCCGAATGATGAAAAGTCCAGCCAGCCCACCAGACACATACTGTGGAAAGTGCTGCAACGACCCAGTCGCTGCCAGAGAACTGAAGGAACATTGTCACCATTGCAAAGAGAGCGATGAGTAAGGCTGGAATGGTTTTTCGTCTGAGAGCAGACTCAGTTGAGGATTGGATTTGTTGCCTGTCACCATCCTCTATGGCCTGATAGCCGAGATCTGCGACTACCTCAGTCACGGTTGATGAATCGAGTTCTTGGCCATGCCAGACAAGGGAGGTTGCGGTAGCGAAATTGACGTGAGCGGTTTCGACTCCGTCGAGGTTCAATAAAGCGTTTTCAACCCGAGTTGCGCATGCAGTGCAGGTCATCCCTTGGATGATGAATTGGGTTCGTTTCTTCTCGACTAGAGGAGGAACCGGAGCCATAGACCAACACTACAACCCTGTTTCAGATCGATAGCTACCCGCGACGCCGTACCCTAGGGATGTAATGGTTCAGCCTCAACAGCGTTTTCATTTACACACGTTGGGGTGCCCCAAGAATCAAGTTGACTCAGACAAGATCGCGGGCACTCTGATCGATGATGGCCTAGTTCCGACTGAAGATGTGTCGTCGGCAGACTTGGTGGTGGTGAATACCTGCGCGTTCATTGAAGAAGCCCGGGAGGAATCGATTAACGCGGTTTTGCAGTTAGAACAGGAACGAATGCCAGGCTCGCGCATCGTGATAACTGGCTGCCTTGCGGAGCGGTACGGAGAGGAACTAGTTGAGGCGCTACCAGAGGTAGATCACGTCGCCGGATTTGGTGTCCCGGTCAACCTCACTCGAAAACCTGGTGGGTTGTCAGTGAAAACTGAGCTACAAGCACCTCAGTTTGATCTGCTTAATTTGCGTCGACCGGCGGCGAGTCTCCCGTGGGCGTACGTAAAAATTGCCGAAGGATGTGATCGGGCGTGCGGATTTTGTGCAATTCCATCTTTTCGTGGTCCACAAAAAAGTCGTGAGGTCGATTCGATATTGCGTGAGATCGATGATCTTTCAATTCGCGAAGCAGTGTTGGTCGCTCAGGATTTAGCTAGCTATGGATCGGACCTAGGGAGACGGGGGTCAATCGTTTCTCTTGTCAACGCGGTGAGAGAAAGAGTCGAGCGAGTGCGGCTTTTGTATCTCTATCCGTCTGACCTCTCTGATGAGTTGATCGAGGCGGTCTTGGCCGGTGGATTGCCCTATTTTGACCTGTCACTTCAGCATGTGACACGCAGCCATCTGCGACGGATGAGACGCTGGGGTGACGGCGGAAAGTTTCTGGAACGCATCAGTCGAATTCGTGAGCTATGTCCGGAAGCGGTGTTTAGATCCAATTTTATTGTCGGGTATCCGGGAGAAACCGAGGATGATCAGGCCGAGCTTGCGTCATGGTTGCAAGAAGCCCAGTTGGATTGGTGCGGGTTCTTTACCTACTCGCGTGAAGAGGGCACCTATGCGGCCGATCTCGAAGAACAAGTCGCCGAGAAACTTATGAGAGAGCGCCACGCGGAGCTGAGTGAAATCCAAGACGCAATAACAGCGGACCGTCGTGATCAGCTTGTAGGACACAAGATTGAAGTGTTGATCGACGCGCCTGGCGTCGGCCGGTCCCATCGCGAAGCACCCGAAATAGATGGGATAGTCAAGGTTCCCCAGATTTTAAAGCCGGGTGAGATTTATGATGTGGCTGTCATCCGGTCAGAAGGTCCTGATCTTGAAGCCGTACTAGCAGAAGTGTCTTGATGGAAGAATCGGACGAAACAGGCTGTCCCACCTATGGGCCGACTGCGCTTGCTACACCTGCAAACTTTGTGACCGTAGCCCGAATCTTGGCGACGCCAGTATTTGTGTTACTCATTGCCAATAGCGATCCGTCGTGGATCACTTTTGCTGTCGGATTTACGATCGGTATGTCTGATTTCGCTGATGGTTGGTTGGCGCGACGACAAGGCGCTACTAGATCCGGAGCTTTCCTGGATCCGCTTGCCGACAAGGTACTGGTATTGGGTGGAATGTTGGCCCTAGTAGTCAACGACCAGTTTCATTGGGTTCCGGTAGCGGTAATCGCTGTTCGCGAGTTGCTAATCAGCGCATACAGGTCTCGAGCGGGACGCCGGGGAATCACTGTTCCCGCAACGAAGATGGCCAAGTGGAAGACATTCGTCCAGCTGTGGGCTATTGGGTTTGCGGTGATTCCGCCGATAGCGAGTTCAGCGCATTGGATTGCTACCGCAACGCTGTGGCTCGCCGTGTTGCTTACTTTCCAAACGGGAGTTTCTTACATGGTTGGTGCTCGAAAAATGGCGCAGATCCAATTGGGTGACGACAGCTAACGTCGTGGAGTGGTCCTTCTGGTAAACCCAGCTGTTAGAAGTGTCCACAGTGGATGCGAAGAACAATAGGGTCAAGACATGAATTGTGAAGTCATAGCCGTCGGCACCGAACTGTTACTTGGGCAGATTGTCGATACCAATTCCTCGTGGATTGGCGGACAGTTAGCTCTCGCCGGTATTGACAGTCACTATCAAACCAAAGTCGGCGACAACTGGAGTCGGATAGAGGAAGCGGTGCGGTTAGGTCTCGAGCGAAGTGACGCGGTCATAATGTGCGGCGGTTTGGGACCCACCCAAGATGACATCACCCGCGAAGTCATAGCGAGCGTTGTCGAATCTGACTTGGTCCTTGATGAAGGAATAGCGGACCGGATTCGAGAGATGTTTAAGACTCGAGGTCGCGAGATGCCGGAGAACAACCTGCGACAGGCCATGGTGCCTGAGGGTGCTCGAACTATGGCCCAGCAGCCAGGAACAGCCCCTGGTTTGGTCGTACCAGTAGAAACGGCTAACGGGGACCAGAAAGTCATATATGCGGTTCCCGGAGTTCCTTATGAGATGAAAGAAATGGTCCTCGGAACCGTCCTTCCTGATCTGCAGGCCCGGTCGGGGATCACTTCTGTGATTGAAAGCAGAGTGCTGCGAACATGGGGTCAAAGTGAATCTGGACTAGCGGAAATACTCAGTCAACGCATAAGCGACCTAGAGGTAGTGGGTAATCCCACCCTGGCTTTCCTTGCCAGTGGGGTTGAAGGCATAAAAGTTCGAATTACAGCAAAAGCTGCTACTTCCACTGAGGTTGATCGGATACTTCAAGAAGAAGAACTCTTCTTAAGAGAATTACTTGGCGACCTGATATTTGCTGTCGACGAAGACAATATGGAGTCAACGGTTCTGACTCTTCTTGCCGAAAGAGGGTTAAGCCTTGGTGTTGTGGAAACAACGACAGCTGGGTATCTCGCTCATCGCCTAGCTACAGCTCGGAGTGGGACTGAGGCGTTTTCAGGTGGGGTCGCAGCTCGTGGTGCCGGGATCTTGTCGTATTTACTTAAAGGTGACCCGGGTGCATGGCAACCAGATGAAGCCGCCATGCAGTTAGCGCGGGTAGCGCGAGGAATTTTGGTGTCTGATGTCGGCATCGCCACCACCTCTATAGAAGACCCAGCTCGTGCTACTGAGTCTCATCCCTTTGGAACTGCGTGGCTCGCCGTGTCGATGGAGGGGTTTGAGACGGTGGAACAGGTGAGCCTTCCAGGTGACCTGGAAAGAATTCGCCAGTTCAGCGTCATTTCGTTGCTCAATCTTTTGAGGCTTCACCTTGAAAGATCTCGCTCTTAACTGTGACTAGAGCCTTCATAGCGGTTCCACTTCCCGAGTCGGTCCGTGCCAATTTGCTTCTGTTGGACCGCAGTGAGCAGGGGATTAGTTGGAGTTGTCCGAATCGGTGGCACATAACGATCCAATTTTTTGAAGATGCCGATATGGGACATCTGGAGCGATTGTTTTTTCAGATAGAAGCGCAGGAAGCTGTCGCAAGTTTGGGTCCGAGGGTGAGCCGGCTCGGCCAGCAGATTCTCATGGTCCCTGCTGACGGCTTGTCGGGTGTAGCTGACCAAGTTCGGACCGCTACGGCGCCGCAGGGTTCAAATGATCACTTTCCGTTTGTTGGTCATATAACTCTGGGTCGAATGAAAGAAACTGGTGGTGCGGCGCTAGAAGGAGCACCGATCGAAGGAGTTTTTCGAGTTAATCAGTTGCTGTTAGTTGAAAGTCGTATCGACTCTGGAGGGCACACCCACACTGTTGTTGGTTCTCAACCACTGTTGTAGCGGCGGGTTTTCGCAACCGGTCGCAACTTCTGAAAGGCTGTGGTCATGCGCTTTAGCTTCTGGACAGGTAATGGTCAATCGTGGGAAGACACTCTTGAAGGGTGCCGCTACGCAGAGAGCACTGGGTGGGATGGCATCTGGTATGCCGATCACTTCATGCCCAATGAAGAAAATGTTGACCAGCCGATCCATGAGGCATGGTCGGTCTTGGCAGCAGTAGCTGCTTGTGTTCCTCGTGTCCGTATTGGCCCGCTGGTCGCTGGAAACACCTATAGGAACCCGGCGCTCACAGCAAAGATTGCTGCGACTATCGATCACATATCTGGTGGCCGAGTTGTGTTGGGTATAGGTGCAGGTTGGCAGGAGAACGAACATGAAAAGTACGGGTTCGACTTTTCAACTGTCAAAGGTCGCCTCGACCGGCTCGATGAAGCGGTGGAGATCATAAGTTCGCTCTTGGCGAACAACCGCACTGATTTTCAAGGTGAGCATTACAGCGTTATCGATGCTCCTCTCGATCCCAAACCAATACAAAACAAGATCCCCCTCATGATCGGAGGTGGAGGTCGTAAGCGGACATTGCGTACCGCAGCACTTCATGCCGACGAATGGAACTATTGGGGAATGCCTGACGACATAGCAGAACTTTGTGGGGTGTTGAATGCCCACTGCGAAGACGTTGGCCGCGACGGCGAAGAAATCCAAAGATCGGCCTGCGCGTTGATGTTTATTGGTGAAGACGAAGAGAAACTCTCACGTTTTCGCGACACCGACTTCGGGCGAGCCACGATCGTGGGAACACCTGCGGAAGTCATTGACATAGTTGGGGCCTACTCCGAGGTGGGATTGAACGAGTTGATAGTCCCTGACTTCACTTTCGGGCCACTCGAACGCAAGAAAGAGTCGATGGATCTCTTCATTGAGCAAGTAGCGCCTGAATTTCGTTAACGGCTAGGACACGACCGTTTTATCTACGACCAATCGACCTCGGTGACTAATTGGCCCATCCGTTTCTCTGCTTCTCGAGTTTGACCACCGGCATCTAGGAAACTACGCATTGCTGGTTCAGCCTCTGGGGTTCGCAGTAGCCGCTGAAAAAGATAACGCTCCTCCATCAATCCGTCGCTTAATGAAAGAGTGTCCGCGTTGTTGACTGCTTCTTTAGCTAACGCCACAGCATGAGGTGGAAAGGAAGCGATTCTGAAAGCTAGATCGGTCACGAAAGGGCGTAACTCCTCAGAAGGAAGTGCTCGATTCAGGTAGCCCCAAGCTTCAGCAGTTTCAGCATCGATGTCGACGCCTCCCAGAATGATTTCCATCGCCCTTCCCCGACCCACCAGGCGAGGCAATCGTTGGGTTCCAGTACCGCCGGGAAGTATGCCGATAGGAACTTCCATTTGATTAACCACTGTCTTACCCAGTGCACCAAATCGCATGTCGCACGACATTGAGAGCTCGCTACCTCCGCCGCCGACTCGGCCTCCAATTTCAACAATTGTCACCTTGGGCATTGTTCTGTAGGTCTCGCACATCAAATGAAAGCCAACCAACTCTTCAGGTTTCTCGGCTGGTCCCTCTACCGGGAATTCCAGAATTGCCGAAACATCGAAATGGGCAATGAAAAAGTCCGGATCATCGCTCCTTAGGACAACGACACGCGTGGAGTCGTCTTCTGAAACCTGGGCCCCAAATTTCGCTAACTCTCGAAACAACGAGGGAGTCATGACGTTCATTGGGGGAGCGTCGATAGTGACGAACACCACCCCGTTTGTACGTTCGATCTTCAGAAATTCGAATTCTTCATCGGCTATGTAACTGCTCATCTACAGAGTCTCGCGGCTTCGCGGATTGAATGCTTAAGATCTTGCGGTATAGAACATTCGTTCGATACTTGCCCGAACAGGTGTTCGGATGTACCTTAATTCTGTCCGCACAATTTCAGGGTCTGACCCTGACCGTACGGTTTCCACCAACAGGGCTAAGTATCTGCCCGTCAACCAAAGTTGGCTTCAAGTGAAGCCAAAGATACGTCCGAGGAGGACCAGCAGCGTGGAACGAGAAAAAGCACTCGATATGGCACTGTCACAGATTGAGCGTCAATTTGGCGAAGGCGCTGTTATGAAGATGGGTGAACGAGGCCAAATGAAAGTTGAAGCTGTGTCGTCAGGCAGTTTGGCAATCGACATGGCTCTTGGTATCGGTGGTCTTCCGCGAGGTCGAGTTGTCGAGGTTTATGGCCCTGAAGCATCAGGAAAATCTACTTTGGCGATGCATGTCGTGGCGGAAGCTCAACGTACTGGCGGAACCTGCGCTTATATAGACGCTGAACACGCCATGGATCCTGACTATGCCAGAAACATTGGCGTTGACGTTGACGAATTACTTATCTCGCAGCCTGATACCGGTGAGCAGGCGCTTGAAATCACCGACATGCTTATTCGTTCTGGGGCGATAGATGTCGTCGTAATTGACTCAGTAGCTGCTTTGACGCCGCGGGCTGAAATTGAAGGTGAAATGGGAGACACTCACGTCGGCTTACAAGCTCGTCTGATGTCGCAAGCTTTACGCAAACTCACTGCCAATCTGAACAAAACCAAGACCATCGTCATCTTTATCAACCAGCTGAGAGAAAAGATCGGTGTCATGTTCGGTAGTCCTGAGACGACACCGGGTGGGCGGGCTTTGAAGTTCTATTCGTCGATTCGAATAGATATCCGTCGGATTGAGGCGATCAAGTCTGATGGCGAAATAACAGGTGGACGGACACGTATCAAAGTTGTTAAGAACAAAGTTGCTCCACCGTTTAGACAAGCTGAATTTGACATCATGTACGGCAAAGGCATTAGCCGTGAGGGTTCACTCGTTGATGTCGGAGTAGAACAAGGAATCGTCAAGAAATCAGGTGCTTGGTATACCTACGAAGGCGAGCAACTTGGACAGGGTCGTGAAAACGCCAAGCAGTTCTTGACGGACAACCCAGAGGTAATGGTTGAAATTGACGGCCGGATTAGGTCTCAGCTTGGCATTGGAGAAGTCGAAGCTGAAGTCGAAGTAGCTGATACCGAAGTTGAGGTTGAAGAAGTCGTCGACGCCGTTGATGAATAGTCATCGCAGATCTATCTGCTGAAAAGTTGAAAATAATATCTGGTGATGTGTTGATAGACCGGTGCTGAGCATTTGTGTCTGTTGAGCCATCACGAGGCCATCTAGCGCTATAGCTTTGTATGAACTCGAACTCGTCCAGGAATGAGTGTGATGGCCGACAAGCAAGAGAAGCCGCAAAATATATTCAACTTTGACTACACACGTGACGGTGCAGAACGACCGCCTCAGGAATATTACGAACAGGTCAAAGACAAGTTTGCCTCCGAACGAGACCTCAGGTTGGGGTATCGGCCACCCGGTACAGATAACTACACCTCTGATTTGAGTGGTGATTTAGCGAAATACGCAGTCGATCCCTACGGCCACCAGGTTAAAGACAGAGAAGCTCTCAATGACTCGGTGGAGGTCTTGTTTATCGGTGGGGGCTTCTCAGCCTTACTCACTTCTGCTCGACTAAGAGAAAAGGGTGTGGAAAGCATAAGGATCGTTGAACGTGGCGCTGATGTTGGAGGGACCTGGTATTGGAACCGCTACCCGGGAGTTGCCTGTGACGTTGTTGCCTACGACTACCTGCCGTTATTAGACGAGACAGGATATGTTCCGAGTCGCCATTACGCCGGAGGTCAAGAGATATACGAGTACTGCAAGATGATCGCAGAACGCTTCGACCTGTATGACCTCGCCGTCTTTGGAACGACGGTCACTTCTACGGTCTGGGATGAAGAGTCAGAGACGTGGGTAGTAGAAACTGACCAAGGCGACACTATGAGAGCTCGTTTCGTCGTGTGCGCCAATGGCACGCTCTCCAAGCCAAGGCTCGCGAAGATCGAAGGTGTTGAACAATTCGCCGGCCACTCTTTTCACACCTCACGATGGGATTACCAATACACGGGATCGAACCTCGAAAATCTCAGAGACAAACGAGTAGGAATAATTGGCACCGGAGCTAGCGCAGTTCAAGCAATACCGGAGTTGGGGAAAGCAGCGAAAGAGCTTCACGTTTTCCAACGCACCCCATCTTCTATCGATGTGAGAGATGATTGGGAAACTGATCCAGAGTGGGCAGAGACCTTAGAACCAGGTTGGCAGGCGGCACGTCGTTCGCGAGCAATTGAAGGACCGCGAGTTTCAGATGCTGTGAAGGCGAGAAGGGCAGCAATGTCTCGCGAAGAAAAAGTTCGTCGCCAAGAAAACGCCAACATCGATGCCATGATGCGAATCCACAACCGGATCGACGAAATCGTCGAAGACCCCGCTACGGCAGAATCTTTGAAACCTTGGTACATGCTCATGTGTAAACGGCCGTGCTTTCACAACGAGTATTTACCCACCTTCAATCGACCCAATGTCACACTCGTCGACACCGAAGGCCAAGGCATAACTCAAATCAACGAAGACGGACCTGTCTTCGACGGTGTGCAATACGAACTTGATGTTTTGATTTATGCGACCGGCTTTGAAGTGCAACAAACGGGTATCTATAACCAGATCATCGGCGAAGAAGGACTCGACCTCAACGCTAAATATTCTGACGGTATTCGGACCTTGCTTGGCATACATTCACAGGGCTACCCCAACCTCTTCATCATGGGCGGATATCAGGCCTTCTTTGCATTCAATCTGACGGATGTACTGAACAGCCAAGGGGAACATATAGCTGAGTGCATCGATTTTGTTCGACAAAACGATATACACAGCCTCGATTGCACTCACCAAGCCGAAGAGCAATGGGTGCAAGAAGTGATCGCGCATCGCGGGAAAACCAATAGGAATCGTGATTGCACCCCCGGCTACTACAACTTTGAAGGAGCCGATAATCGCCGTCAGGACGGTAATTACAACGGGACAATGAAACAGTACCTAGGTCACATGTCTGAAATTCGAGACAACATGGCAGACCATTTTGTGTTCACCCACCGTTAGAGCGACTGCTACCAGGTCAGGTATCTTCGACCCCATAACAACGGATTTCGCCCAATAACCTAATAAACGTGAACCGCAGGTATGTAGTACGCACCTATGGGTGTCAGATGAACGAACATGATTCGGAACGCATCGCCGGCCTGCTTGAGGTGGAGGGCCTAGAGCAGACTGAATCTTTCGATGACGCCGATGTCATTGTTCTGAATACGTGCTGCATTAGGGAGAACGCGGATAACAAGCTGTACGGCCAACTTGGGAACCTCAAGAAACTGAAAGAAGAACGACCGGATCTCCAGATAGCTGTTGGAGGCTGCTTAGCTCAAAAAGACCGTGACGGCATCCAAGAGAGAGCCCCCCATGTAGACGTGGTTTTTGGAACACACAATGTTGGACGGGCAACTGATCTATTAGGCCAGGCCCGCATTAGTGGCCCTATTACCGAAATCATTGAGGAATCAGAATCATTTCCTTCCGCCTTGCCTGTTAAGCGAGACGCAAATCATGCTGCTTGGGTAACCATCCAAATTGGGTGCGACAACTCGTGTGCATTCTGCATCGTCCCATCCGTTCGCGGTAAAGAGATATCTCGGCCGTACAACGAACTTATAAGTGAAGTCGAACAATTAGCGATAGCCGGGGTAACTGAAGTCACCTTGCTTGGTCAAAATGTCAACAGCTATGGCCGAGATCTCACCCTCCAACTTCGCGGCACTGAAGTATCGGCCGAGGCGAGTGAACTGGTCGGTGAAGCCTGGGTGAGTGGACCCCACACAGCTCGGCCACTATTTTCTGACCTACTTTGCTCTGTAGCTGAGGTAAATGGAATTCGGAGAGTGCGGTACACCAGTCCGCACCCAAAGGACCTTCGTCCCGAAACCATCGCCGCGATGGCTCAGGTTCCAGAAGTTTGTGAACATCTTCATCTACCACTGCAATCTGGGAGCGACGATGTCCTGTCAGCGATGCATCGCGGGTACACCGCCGATAGGTACATCGAAAAAGTAGATGCAGCCAGGCGGCAGATACCAGACCTGGCTGTAAGCACCGACATCATCGTGGGATTCCCCGGAGAAACTGATCTCGATTTCGAAAGAACCCTAGAAGTAGCTGCTGAGGTCAAATTCGATAATGCATATACCTTCGTATATTCACCACGACCGGGTACTGAAGCAGCGGAGCTAGTGCAGTATTCGGTTCCAGCGAAGATTTCGGCGGAACGTATGGAACGTCTCCGGCGGGTCATCGAAAGAACGAGCCTCAAGGGCAATGAGTTGAGAATCGGTCACGACGAAGAAGTGATCGTTGAAGGGCAGTCGAAACGCGATAGTGAAATGTTGACGGGGCGTACTCGCCATAATCGCTTAGTTCACTTCCCTGCCCAGCAAAAGATTCGACCCGGTTCTTATGCCCAAGTCCGAGTAACCGAAGCCCGCACCTTCAACCTAGTAGGCGAACTTCTCGAAGTAACTGCGCCGGCGAAACATCGAACCCGAATACCGGTGGTGTCTTCCTGACTACACGTGTGCAGCTGCAACAGAGCCCCATAGTTGTCGTAGGGCCAACTGCTTGTGGCAAATCCGCGTTCGCGTTAGAAATCGCTCGACGGGTTAGTGGGGTTGAGTTGTTATCGGTTGACTCCATGCAGGTGTACCGCAAGATGAATATCGGTACAGCTAAGCCCACCATTGAAGAGCAACTTGAAACTCCTCACCACTTAATTGACTTAGTTGAACCCAGTGAACCTTTCACCCTTGTCGACTTTCAGCAAGCTCATGACTCCGTTCGGAGAGACATTGAGGAACGAGATGGTGTCCCAGTGCTTGTCGGAGGCACGGGGCTCTATGTGCGAGCGATTGTTGATCGACTGACCCCTCCTCCACGTTTCAGCCAAATAGCGTCGCAACTAGACAAGGAGCAGGACACTCAGACGCTCCACCAACGACTAAAAGAACTCGACCCGGTCGGTGCAGCCCGGATGGAGAACACGAACCGTCGTCGAATAATTCGGGCACTAGAAGTGTCAATTGGCACCGGCGAACCTTTCTCATCTTTTGGTCCAGGTTTAGATAGCTATCCCGACGTGCCTTATCGAATTATCGGCATCGAAATTGACCGTAGCGAGCTAGATGAGCGAATACAGCGGCGTTACGAGGATCAGATTGCAGCTGGTTTCTTAGAAGAGGTTCGCGCATTAGCAAAAAGCGAGCTCTCTGCGACAGCGGGACAAGCACTTGGATATAAGGAGTTGTTGGCCCATATTCGTGGAGACGTGTCGTTTGTCGATGCTCTTGATTTGGCAATTCAACGGACGAAACGCTTCGCGAGACGTCAGCAACGCTGGTTTAAGCGTGACCCTCGCGTGGAATGGGTACCCACTGACCAACTCGACACAGTCATTAATGAAATTTCGTCGTAGGAATAGGGCCAAGAACTGTGACAATGGTGTAGGAGCTTTCTATGCAGCTAACGAAACACCACGGTCTAGGGAACGATTTTCTTATCTGCTTGACGCGTGAAGAACCAGATGGAATCAGCGAACTTGTTAGTCAAATATGTGACCGCCGCACCGGTGTCGGGGCAGATGGTTTGATACTGGGCCTCCCAGGCAGCAACGGTGCAGACCTTTCCATGGTGCTCCACAACTCAGATGGGTCTTTTGCTGAGATGAGTGGTAACGGAATCAGATGCCTTGCCCAGGCTTATGCAATGGCGAACAACACCGGTCCCGTGTCTCTTGAGATCGACACAGCTAGCGGACTACGGCGCGTTGCGATAGACGGAGATGGCCCCAAGGCACAAATTACTGTTGGAATGGGAGCAGTAGGACCCGGTCCAGGAGTCCATGACGACATAGCTAAAGATCTCGGGGATTCGCTATCGGGTACCGCTGATCTTGGCAACCCACACCTGGTAGTGGTGGTAGATGACCACTCGGCCATCGATATGGCAGATTTGGGTGCTCGATACGAAGGTTTCTACCCGGATGGAATCAACATCGAGTGGATCTCTGTAAGCGATAAGGACCCAAGCAGTATCGACATGGTGGTTTGGGAACGGGGAGTGGGGGTAAGCCAAGCGTGTGGCACCGGAGCGACAGCAGCGGCAGTTCGAGCTCACCAATGGGGCCTCGTAGATCAAGAAGTACAGGTCCAAATGCCAGGCGGATCGGTTCAAGTTCTAGTAGCTGAAGAACCAATATTGATCGGACCTGCCGAATATGTCGGAGCTATCGAAATTTCCGTATGACAAATTCTTTCGATGACCCGACTGACGAGGCCACCCATCGCGGAGGTTTCGGAGAATTTGCTGGCGAAACGACAGGCCTGATCGATCGCTCCTTTAGGGAGCAGATTGTGTTGGTCGGCGTTCAGTTCCCAGGTGCTTCAGACGATCAAGTAGACGCCAACCTCAACGAACTCGCTCAACTGGTTGATACTGCTGGTGCGGACCCGGTGGACCGAGTTATTCAAAAGCGAGAAGCCCCAGACCCGGCTACATACGTTGGAAAAGGCAAGGCAACTGAAATTCAAGAAACATCAGACGGACTAGACGCTGACACTGTCGTATTTGACGACGAACTAAGTCCAGCCCAGCAATTCAACCTGGAGAAGATCCTTAAACGAACAGCGCTGGACCGAACGGCTGTGATCCTCGACATCTTTGCTCAAAACGCGACAACCCTTGAAGGAAAGGCCCAAGTTGAGTTAGCTCAACTCAAATACCACTTGCCGCGGTTACGCGGCAGAGGAAATCAGCTGAGCCAACAGGGTGGTGGTATCGGAACGCGAGGACCAGGCGAAACCCAACTCGAAGTAGATCGACGAAGAATTCAACGACGGTTGGCGAAACTAGAAAAAGACCTATCCGGTTTAAGGCGAACAAGAAAAAATCAACGGAAATCGCGACGACGTTCCCGCTTTCACACGGTGGCCATTGTTGGGTACACCAACGCCGGAAAATCAACACTGCTCAATCGTCTTACAGGAGCTGGAGTGCTCGTAGAAGATCGACTTTTTGCAACTCTGGACGCCACAACGCGCCGCCTACAACTCCCTGGCGGGGAAACCGTGTTAATGACCGACACCGTTGGTTTCATCCAGAAACTGCCAACAGGCCTAGTCGAAGCGTTTAAATCTACGCTCGAAGAAGTGGCCGAAGCAGATTTACTTCTCCATGTAGTTGACGGCGCTGGACCCGACCCGGAAGGCCAAATGACGGCGGTCCGTTCAGTGTTAAGGGAAATCGGAGCTGGAGACGTACCTGAACTGATCGCTTTCAACAAATCGGATCAAGTAAAAGATGAAGGTTTGCAGCATTTACTTCACCGACATGAAGGTTCCCTTGGTCTGTCAGCGCGCACCGGTGAAGGCCTAGAACAGCTTCTTTCTTCCATTGGCGATCGCCTGCGAAGCTTGACCGAGGTAGTTGACTTACTAATCCCATGGAGTCGCGGTGATGTTATTGCAGCGGTCCACCGCGAGGGTGAAGTCCTACTGGAACAACACGAGGAAGATGGGGCCAGAATCCAAGCTCGGCTAGATGAAATTTCTCAGGATCTCCTAGCCGAATTCATCGATGTAACTAGTTCCGAGGAAACGAGATGAGAGACGAAGAAGGCTTCACGCCACCTCCTTACCCCTATGACCGGCTCGACGAACTAAAACCACTCGCCAGCCATCACGAAGGCGGAATAGTCGACTGTTCGATAGGTACCCCGATTGACGCTCCACCCCAGCAGGTTGTCAAAGCGTTAGCTAACTCTGACATGGAACGTAGCTACCCACCCTCGATTGGAACCCAGGCTTTCAGAGAAGAGATTGCTTCTTGGACACTGAACCGCTTCGGCTGCAAGGTCGACCCCGCTACTGAAGTTGCCGCAGCAGTAGGAACAAAAGAATTCGTGGCTGGTCTTCCTCATTGGATGAAATTACGCGATCCCAATCGGGACACAGTCCTGTACCCAGCGGTTAGCTATCCGAGTTATGAGATGGGGGCCACTCTCGCCGGATGTCGATCAGTAGCTGTCCCGGTAGATGAAACCTGGTCAATTCAGCTCGAAGCAATTTCAGAAGAAGATCGAGCTCGAGCTCTTCTTCTATGGGTCAATACCCCAGGAAATCCTGCTGGCGGCTTAGATGATCTAGATGCCGTAGCAACATGGGGACGAACTAATCAAATCCCAGTCTTCAGTGACGAATGTTATTGCGAATTTACTTGGGATGGTTCGCCCCGAACCATCCTGTCATCAGGCACCCAAGGGGTCGTTTCAGTGCATTCTTTGTCGAAACGCTCAAATCTCGCTGGACTTAGAGCGGGGTTCTATGTGGGCGACCCAGACATAGTTGATTATTTACGGGAAGTCCGCAAACACGCCGGATTCATGGTTCCAGGCCCGGCGCAAGCAGCTGCAGTCGCTGCCCTGTCAGACCAAGACCACGTAGAACAGCAGCGCGAGATTTATTGGAACCGACTCAATCGTTTGTCAAACATCATGGCCAACATGGGAGTAGAAACTCCGTTGCCTCGAGGAGGTTTCTATCTATGGGTCCCAGCGCCCAACGGCAATGCCTGGGCCTTCGTAGAACGACTCTTAAAGGACATTGGTTTATTGGCATCACCTGGAGAGTTCTACGGATCCCTTGGCGACGGATATGTTCGTATAGCCGCAGTTCAAAGTGACGAACGAATTCAGTTGTTGGAACAACGATTAGGTATGAGCTAGGTCACTCGAGCATCAAACCGTACCCTTGGAGTAGTGATTGATCTCCTTGACCTCGCCGCAGAGCTAGTCGACATCCCATCAGAAAGTCATGAAGAGACGGCTCTAGCTGACCTATTTGAGAGACGGCTGAGAGATACTTCGAACCTGGCAGTAGATCGAGTAGGTGACAACGTCATTGCACGATCTGAACTAAACAACGAACATCGCATAGTGATCGCCGGTCATCTCGACACTGTCCCTGCCAACGGAAATCAGCAAGCCCGCATTGAGGGTGACCGGCTCTATGGCCTAGGTGCCTGCGATATGAAAGGGGGACTCGCAGCTCAGTTGGCGACTGCTCTCACAGTCGAAGACCCAGCAGTTGATGTCACGTTCGTCTTCTATCCTTGCGAAGAAGTTGCAGCCCAACACAACGGGCTGAGACAGCTATTTGAAACCCATCCCCAGCTTGTTGACGGTGACGTGGCGCTTCTGGGGGAACCGACGTCTGCCGCTATCGAAGCAGGTTGTCAAGGAACGCTCAGAGTTAAAGCGTTGTACGAAGGCGAACGTGCTCATACCGCTCGCCCCTGGAAGGGCCGAAACGCAATACATCGGCTCGGACCTATTTTGAGGACGCTAGAAGAATACGAAGGCCGGCGACCTGTTGTGGACGGCTGTGAGTACCGCGAAGCAATGCAAGCGGTATATGTGGAAGCCGGCGTCGCGGGGAATGTCGTTCCTGACGAAGCGAGCCTGACCGTCAACTACCGGTATGCACCGGATCGCAGTCCAGAAGAAGCCGAAGAGCACGTCGCAGAACTATTGGGCGACTATGACCAACTGTTGATTGATGATCATTCACAACCCGCTATGCCAGCGCTAACCCACCCGCTACTGCGTCAACTCATAACCCGTAACAACCTTGAAGTCAGAGCAAAGCTTGGATGGACCGATGTCGCACGTTTTGCGGTAAATGGGATACCGGCATCGAATTTCGGTGCAGGGGATGCTTCGATAGCCCACACCCAAGGTGAATTCGTTGAACGTCACGAGATAGAACTCGTGCACTCTGCCCTCCTGGATTTACTCAATGAAGGTGTCAGCTAACCCCCAACATTTCTTCCAGAACCTTGGCGACCCCGTTCTCAATATTTGAATCGGTAACTTCATCAGCTGCCTGCAAGGTATCGGGATGAGCATTGGCTACCGCTACCCCCCAACCCGCGGCTTTGAGCATCGCGTCATCGTTGGGCATGTCGCCGAAAGCGACTATTTGGTGCGCGTTTACATGCCTTTGTTCACACAGCCTCGCGAGCCCAAAAGCTTTATCAACACCAGGAGGCATTAGCTCAACAAACTGAAGCCCTGCATGCATGATGTTTGCTCGGTCTCCTACAACCGGGTTAATAAGAGCCGACGTTTCGTCAGCCGAAAGGTTCGGCACATTCACCAATAACTTGTGAACTCTCTTATCAAGTAACGGAATCACATCAGAAACATCGCTATCGACTGGCCGCGACGCGAGTTCAAGCCATCTGCGTTCAGCTACGAAATCGTCGCCCATTTCGACACAAAAGCCAGCATCTGGGTGAGCCCTCCTTATCTCTGTCAAAAGGTCCGTAGCGTCGTCTAAGTCAAGGGTCGCGAACTGAGTACTAGCACCAGTCGACGGTTCGTATGCCATGGCGCCATTAGCGCATATCAACGTGGTCGGAATCCCTGTTTGAGTAGGAATCGACGTGCAATATCTCGGTGGCCGTCCTGTGACAACCACAAATTCCAGATCAAACTCTACGAGGCGAGCCAAAATTGCTCGGGTCCTCTCAGATATCTGTCGTCCCGCCCCAAGAAGAGTGCCGTCAAAGTCAGTAGCGATCAACGCCACATCTTCGATGAGAGGACGACTACTCACAGGCCGTAGCGACTGGGCTCAGTTCTCAGCCACTCACCGATTGTTTCTCCGACCATGATTGAAGTTGGGTTCGTGTTTGCTCTTGGCACAGTTGGAAAGATTGAAGCATCGGCCACAACCAAACCTTCAATAGCATGACATCTACCGTATTGGTCAACTACCGAGTTGGGGTCGTCAGCTGGGCCCATTCGCGCCGTTCCGCACGGGTGATATCCGGAAGCGGCAAAACGTCGCAGCAGAGCAATAACGTCACCTCGATCTGCGACCCTGTTCATGTCAGGGAATACCACCTCGTCTGTTACCGAGCCGAGAGGGCCAGTCTCGGTGAAACGTAAAGCATCCAGAAAACAGTCAGCGAGGCGTTCGGCATCTCGAGGGACCTCACAAAACCGAGACCTGATTGTCGGAGCAGCAAAGGGGTCAGCGTTAGGGAAGAGTAATTCGCCCACTCCATCGACTTGTTCGAGTACGGCAGCAACTCCGAAATAAGGAAGATTGTCTCTCCCAGTGAATGTCAGCTGTTCAATTTGTAGATCAGCACGATGGACGCTGTTGGGCGCCGTGTACCTCAAAATTGTTTGGATAATTGGCTGATCGGTTGCAACTAGCTCAGGATGAGTTGGCCTGCACAGAACGAACAAACCTGGGTGGTCTGACAAGTTCCGTCCCACCGCCGCGACATCAGCGGTCACGTCGACGCCCATTCTCAGGAGGTCTTCGCGTGGACCTACACCAGATCTCAAAAGAATCCCCGGAGTGTGAATAGCTCCCGCGCACAGAACTACCAATTTCGCTCGAATTTGGTGAACTGACCCATCTGGACCTATGACCTCGACACCTCCAACTCGTCCCTTTTCGATTATGAGTCGATCAGTGTGGCAGCCGCCCCGAATTTCAAGATTTGGGCGTAACCGTGCCGGAGCCAAGTAAGCCGAGGCGGTTGAAACACGAAGCTGCCCCAGCTTGTTCATTGGCTGAGGGCCTGACCCCCATGCTTCCGGATGATTCTGATCGGGGCATTCAGGAAAACCGAGTTCATCAGCCGTGGCAAGGAACGCTTGATGCAGTTCTGTGAGTTCCTCGTGGGGATATCTGCGTACCGTTATAGGTCCTGCATCGCCGTGATGATCCTCATCTCCGAAGTCGAGGTCACGTTCAAGTCGACAGAAGGTCTTCAGTACGTTGTCCCAACTCCATTCTGGGTTACCTCTATCAGACCAATCGTCGTAATCTTCTGGAACACCACGCAAAAAGATGCACGTGTTGACTGCAGTTGATCCTCCGGTCACCCTCCCTCGCGGAAGCGGCTGACCTGGGCGCTGTTCGGTAGGTGAATATTCGAGCCGCCAATCATGATCGACCATGCTGTTGTGGTGGCCGTTGCGCAAATCAGCCGGGGTATCGCCAAGATCTTGATAGTCAGGTCCAGCTTCCAACAACAAGACATGCCTGTTCGGGTCTTCACTAGCGCGAGCTGCTAGTGGCGCACCAGATGCACCAGCCCCGATGACGATGATGTCGTAATTCTGCTCGCTAACCACCAAGGTGACGCTAGTAGGCCAAGGCATCCATAGCGTGCCGAGGAGTTGCTCTAGGCTCTCGCGATGGCCGATACCGTTATCCGAAACGCGACAATAATTGACGGCACCGGGGCGCAACGATTCACAGGCGACGTGACAATCGAGGATGGTCACATAAATGAGGTTGGCTCCTCATCAGGTGCAGCAGCAGTCGAAGTCGACGCAACAGGCTTAGTGCTAGCACCGGGTTTTGTGGACGTACATACTCACGACGATGGTGCTTTACTCCAACACCCCGATATGGCCTTCAAAATTTCTCAAGGGTGTACCAGCGTCGTCGTAGGGAACTGTGGATTTTCAGCGATCCCAGCGGTCCATGGGGACAACACTTTGGATCTGTCAGGAGTTCAAGCGAATTGGAGTGACTTAGACGGCTATCGCCAAAATGTAGAGAATTCTGAGCCTGCGCTTAATGCCATGATGCTTGTCGGACACAACACCATCCGATCCATGGAAATGGGTACCGAACGTCGGGCCCCTACCGATCGTGAACTTGAGCGGATGCAGCAACACGTCGAACTAGCAATGGAACAGGGTGCGTGCGGATTTTCAACTGGTCTTATTTACAGACCGGGTCGATGGGCCGACACAGAAGAGGTCCTCGAACTGGCCAAAATAGTGGCACCGTTCGACGGTATCTACGCGACACACATGCGCAACGAAAATGATTACCTCCTCGAAGCAGTGGACGAAGCATTAGAAATCGGAGCCAAAGCTGGAGTGGCCGTTCAAATCAGCCATCACAAAGCCGCGGGTAAAAGAAACTGGGGCAAAGTTGAAGAATCATTGGCCAAAGTCGACGCGGCTGTGGCTGAGGGAGCCAAAGTCACGCTCGATGTATACCCCTATACCGCAGGTAGCGGGCCAATGGTTCAATATTTCGATATTGACAACCCAAACCCCGAATTAGCTCAGGCTATTCAATTGGCGTCTTGTCCAGCGTTCCGACATTACGAAGGTCGAATGCTCGTTGACATAGCAGCTGAACTCGGAATTACGGCCCCAGAAGCTGTTCGTCACATCCTGACCGCGCCCGACGGGAAAAAAACAATTTGTATCCAACACGTAATGGACGAGGGCGACATTGTTTCTAACCTGCGTCATGATCGGGTGATGATTGGTTCAGATGGCATACCGGACTTGACGGGAAGGCCTCATCCGAGACTGTTCGGCACCTTTCCGCGTGTCTTGGGACGATACGTCAGAGAGCAAGGCATCCTGGACTTAGAAAGCGCTGTGCGACGAATGACCTCTTTGTCTTGCGACGTCCACGGTCTTAGCGGCCGAGGACGGATTACCGAAGGCAATTGGGCAGACCTGGTGCTGTTCGACCCAGACGTAGTAGTTGATGTGGCCAGTTACGAAGACCCCAAACGAGAATCTCTTGGGATACGAAATGTTTGGGTGAACGGTGATTTGGCCTTTGACAACGGGGTACACACTCAGGTTGGCAGTGGAAAGGTCCTCAGGTATCGCGAGCACTAAACCCTTGAGAGAGCAGAGGGCGAGTACTGTGTAGTTCACGCGTCGTTGACTCGTGCTTGGTTTAACACGCAACCAGCTGCCGTTAGGCGGCCTCCGCATACGCCGGCTGTTCGGCGTTAAGCAGTCGAAAGTTCACCCCCTTGACAACGACCTTTGCAGAACTCGGTGTTCCTCAAGATCTGATAGATGCATTGGCTCAACAAGGAATCGAGTCACCATTTGCTATCCAAACCCTCGCCATTGGAGATGCAATGGCCCGACGAGACGTTTGTGGGAAAGCGAAAACTGGGTCCGGGAAAACTCTTGCCTTCAGTTTGCCTGCGATAGCTCACACTGAACGAAACCAGGAGGGTAAACCCACGACTTTGGTGTTGACTCCTACACGTGAACTGGCGAATCAAATAACCGGCGTTGTCGAACCACTTGCTCAAGCTCGTCAGCTCCGAACAATTGCTGTGTACGGCGGAACCAATATCGACAAACAGATAGAAACCATCGACAAAGGTATCGACATCATCATTGCCACACCCGGACGGCTTATCGACCTGATTGACAGAAAAGCAATGGATGTGGCTTTGGTGGAGTGTGTTGTGGTTGATGAAGCCGACCGAATGGCGGACATGGGGTTCCTTCCCCAAGTTGAATGGATTCTCCGACACATACAGGTCAACCATCAAACAATGCTCTTCTCTGCAACATTGGACGGTGCGGTCGACACGGTAGTGAAGCGTCATCTCACAGACCCCGTATTCCACGAAGTTGACGAGCCCGAAGTAACGGTAAGCGAAATGGGACATGTGTTTATGTCCGTCCACAAAATGAATCGAGTTCAAGTAGCGGCTCGCATCATTGGTCAAGCCACCAAAACGATGCTGTTTACCCGAACCAAACGAGGCGCTGACCAACTCGAACGAGAACTTCGTTCAGAAGGGGTTAAAGCTGCAGCTATTCATGGAGATCTCCGGCAATCGCAAAGAGAAAAAGCTCTTAGAGACTTCAGCAATGGTGACCTCAAAGCGCTCGTAGCGACAGATGTGGCAGCAAGAGGTATCCACGTTGACGACGTTGACGTAGTAATCCATTACAACCCACCGGAAGACCACAAAACCTACCTACATCGCTCAGGACGAACAGCTCGAGCTGGTGCGGCGGGAACAGCGGTCACTATGTTCCTCTGGGACGAGGAACTACAGGTTCGACAACTGCAGCGTCGGCTTGGCCTAAAACTTCCGCTGCACGAGATCTTTTCTAACGACCCCAGACTGGACGACCTTCCTACGTGGGTACACGGCCAAGTCTGAAACTTGACCAGGTTGCTTTGCCATTAACTGTCGCCAAGGCAGCTAATGCTCTAGCCAAGCGTCTAGAAGCTGGTGACGCAGATGAGGAACTAATACATGAATTAGCTGATCTAGGTCAGCTGAGGCAGAAAGATCTAGATGATCACCGAACGAGTGGAGCGGTCTTCACTCCATATTCCGTAGCGCAGGAACTAGTGCGTGAAGTCGGTATTGAGGCAGGAGACAGTGTTTGCGACCCGTCGGTAGGCCCAGGCGTGTTCTTGCTCGCTGCCGCAGAACAGAAGTTCCGCAATGGTGAATCAGTTCCTTCGATCATCAACAGCCTTAGAGGAATAGACATTGACCCGCTGACGGTCGAAGTTGCACGAACTACTTTGCAATTATGGGCAGCTTGGCGAGGAAAGCAATGGTTAGCAATTGACCAGCTAATTGTCGGAGATGGGCTCCTTGACGTTCCATCTCACTGGTACGGCGGATGTGATGTTGTTATCGGGAACCCTCCGTTTCTTGGCCAACTGAAATCTGAGACGGCCAGGGACTCGATGCGGGCGAAAGCTCTCAAAGAGAGATTCGGAGACCTCTACACGGCGTATGTTGACGAGAGCATGCTGTTCCTTCTCCTGGGGGTTGAGTTAAGTAGTGCTACAGGAACAGTTGTATTGATCGTTCCGGCTTCGTTGTTGGGGTCCGACTCGAGTCGACCTGCAAGAGAGTGGATCGATGACAAGTTGCCGTTGAAAGATCTATGGGTCGGAGGCAGATCCGTATTTGACGTTGCCGCAGTTGAAGTAGTGGCACCGATACTTCAACAGCGACAGGACCGGAACTGCAGAGTCATTCGGTATGAGTCGCAAGACACTATTGAAGTGCCGTCAGCGACAGCAGGTCAGTGGTCACGACTTCTTGCCGCAGCGAACGGAACGCCGACAGTCACTCTCGCGGCCGATGTGACTCTAAGGGACCAAGCGTCAGTTACCGCAGACTTCCGAGACGCCTACTACTGGTTAGCCGAGAGAGTCGAGGAGGCTGACCTAGAAGACAGCCGGCCCAAACTCGCGACGGTTGGGCTCATTGACCCATTTTGTTTCATGCATGGAGCCGTTGACACTCGATTTGCCAAACAAAAATTTGAGCGACCGGTAATTCAAATCGAAGACGACCCGCCGCCAAAATTCACGAAGTGGCTCGACCAAAAGCTGCAGCCAAAACTGTTGGTCGCGACCCAAACCCGCATAGTTGAATGTTATGCCGACACAAAAGGCGAATTGCTGCCTTCAACTCCGCTGCTATCGGTCGCCCCCATGGAGGAAACGCAACTATGGCATTTGATGGCAGCAGTAGCGTCACCGGCGGCATCTGCATGGTTAGCGTCTGTCGCCGCCGGGACAGGACTGAGCCAAGCAACAATGCGCATCAGGGCATCTTTGCTAGCTGATCTTCCTTTGCCTTTACCTTCTGAAAGTTGGGATGAAGGCGCATATTTGGCTCGCAAAATGCAAGAAGAACAAGCGTATGAAGACGTATCTATTCGGTTCGGAGAAGTTATGAATCAGGCATATGACACGGCTTCAGAAGAGCTTCTTTCGTGGTGGATTTCTCGACTCCAAAAAAAACAGGCTTGACCTTGTAGGTAACGCCTCAGGTAGCCTTTTAGATCAACGCCGGAGCAACAGTGTCTGAAGCAGATAACACCCCCCAACCTTCTGTCACCGATTCTCCTCCCGCGTCCGGAGCCTGGTTCGACACGATGCCAACCGGAGATAGGCAATTCTTTGAATTAGCACCAGATCGTCCCTATGTGCTCGAAAGTGGGACCGAGCTACAGACACCTCAAATTGCCTACGAAACTTGGGGCAATCTAGATGCCGCAGGGAGCAACGCGGTTCTTGTTTGTCACGCTCTTACAGGCGATGCTCACGCTCACGGAGACGCTGGTCCGGGTCAACCGACACCTGGCTGGTGGAATGATTTCATTGGTCCAGGACGGCCGCTTGACACAGATCGCTTCTTTGTCGTGTGTGCAAATGTTTTGGGTGGCTGTCAGGGAAGCACAGGACCCGCTTCGATAAATCCCGTTACCGGTAAACGGTGGGGCGGCGACTTTCCCGTCGTCACGATTAGAGATGTCGTTAGATCTCAAAGAGCTTTGGCACAACACTTAGGAATTCAACGATGGATGGCCGTCGTTGGCGGATCAATGGGAGGCATGCAAGCTCTGGAATGGGCAACGAGCTACCCCGACCGCTGCGGATCTCTGGTGATCATCGCGTCAACAGCTGCTGCCTCAGCGCAACAGATCGCTTGGAGCCAAGTTGGCAGACAAGCAATCCTCGATGACCCTGCCTACAAGGGAGGTCATTACTACGACGCGAAGCCAGGTGAGGGACCGCACCTAGGACTCGCTAACGCGCGACGGATCGCGATGATCCATTACAGAAGTGACGAAGAGTTCGATCGACGTTTCGATAGATACAGCAACGACGCCGTGGAACCTTTTCGAATGGAACACCGATTCGACGTTGAAAGCTACCTGGACTACCAAGCCGCAAAGATTCAGTGGCGTTTCGATGCCAACACTTATCTAATTTTGAACAAGATGATGGATCTTCACGACATTGGTCGTGGCCGCGGTGGTGTTGAACAGGCCCTCAAACGTGTTACCTGTCCCAGCCTTTTTATGAGTGTTCGCACAGATTTTCTGTACCCCCGTCACCAGCAGATTCGAGTGGTCGATGCCTTAAAAGGGCGGGTGCCAGTTGAACACATTGATATAGACAGCGACAACGGCCACGACGGTTTCTTGACCGAGCCAGAGCAAACCGGTGCTCCGATGGGAGATTTCATTGACAAAGTCGCCAAAGGGTCTATCGCCTAGAGGACCCGAAGAGTTGGGTTAGTCAGCAGACGTTGACAAGAGATCATCGATCTCATCCAACTCGACTTTGTTGAGCGACCATCCCGACGCTTGTGAATTTGCTCTCACTTGTTCGGCACTTGTTGCCCCTGCAATCACACTGGGGATTTCAGGCTTGGACAACAGCCAAGAAAACGCTAAATCAAGTAGCGAACGATCCCTATTGCGCAACCACTTAGTAAGTCGTTCCACAGCGAGAACGTTGCGCGTCGTCATAAAAAGATCAAGGCGGTCCTGTGGCCACTCAGCGAGTCGAGTTCCGGGTCGCGGTCCTTCAGGTGTCACTTTGCCCGTCAATAATCCTGATTCCAGTGGGAAAAATGGCAGGAAACCGACGTCGTGTTCACGACAAACTTCAAATACTTCAGCCTCGGGCTCTCGATGTAACAGCGAGTAACGATTCTGTACTGTCCGATACGAAGTGAGAGTCTCCCGCTGCGATACGTCCATGGCCGCATCGAGCCGTTCAGCGTCATAGTTGGAGCAACCGATTTCACGCACTTTGCCAGCGACCACCAGTTCGTGAAGAGCTTCAAGGGTTTCACGCTCAGGAACTTCATCATCAGGCGTATGTATTTGGAATAGATCAATCCAGTCGGTATCAAGCCTCCGCAAACTTTTATCAACTGAGCGTCTGACCCATTCAGCGCTTCCTCCAGTCAACCCAGGGTCTATGTCTCGCAGACCAAACTTGGTTGCGATGACCACTTGATCTCGATGGCCTTTCATGGCGCGGCCAAGCATTTCCTCGGAAGCACCCGAACCATAAACATCTGCCGTGTCAAAAAAGTTGATGCCGTTGTCCAAGCAAGCTGAAAAGATCTCGTCAGTTACCTGCTGGTCAACTCGAGTGCCGAAATTGTTGCAGCCGAGACCGACCTCAGATACTTGAAGTTCTCCTATGCGTCTTAGTTCCACGGTCGGATCATAGGAGCGTCTGCCGCTACCGTCATCATGTGCCCGAACTGATCGAAGTTGAGCTTTACCGCAAGGCTGCCACGCGCGCCCTCAACCGAACAGTCTCGTCGGTGTTGATATCAAGCCAGAAATATCTGAAACAAGGAACACAACCAACGGACCTGCGATCGGCTGTATGTGGAAGTCGATTAGTTACTGCGCGACGGACAGGAAAGTTGCTGCTGCTGGAAATAGGAACAGCAGTGGTGGGACTCAGATTCGGTATGACAGGAAGACTCATCGTGGACGGTGAAGCGACGATTAACGAATTGCTGTACACGACCAGTGAGGTCCAACAGCAACATATTCGTTTCGTCATGAACTTCGATGAGGGAGGGACACTAGCCGTGGTCGATCCGCGCAGTTTCGGCAATGTCGAATTAAACCCCGACGAGACTTCGCTAGGACCAGACGCAATGCATATACCAACCGATGATCTAGCCCAGCTATTCAAGAGAAGTCGAGCCACTATCAAAGCAGTGCTCTTAGACCAGGCAAAGATCTCAGGTATTGGGAATCTGCTATGCGACGAAATCCTGTGGCGAACCGGCTTATCGCCGACACGGGCCGGATGTTCGCTGAACTCTGAAGAAATTGAAAGAGTTACCCACACACTTCGGAACACAATTAGAGATCTAACTAAACGCGGCGGATCACACACGGGGGACTTGCAATCGGAACGTCACAGAAAGGGCGTATGTCCAACAGATGGTGTTCAACTAGAGCAAACCAAGGTTGCCGGTCGAACTTCATGGTGGTGCCCTGAACACCAGCTTTGAACTCAGCTAGCTACGCTAAAGCTGTGTCGCCACTAACTTTGCTGTCTCAACAATCGCAAACAGCTGTTGGAACAGGAGCGCAAAAGTGGTGGCTTGTAGTAGCGGTCTTGTTCCTGCTGTCACTAAGTCTGACAGCCGTCTTTGTCAAAGTGTGGCGTAAGACGCTTCCTCCTGCCCGTTCGCCATATGTTCCCCCTGATTTAGTCTTCTCCATCGTTGAAGAAGATGACGTGACTGAAAATAATGAAACGCGACACGCTGAGCCCGGACTAGGTTCGGGCGATGGCCGATGGATTCAACCCCCAAGAAATGATTGATCGTTTTCGAGAACGAGCAGAAGCTGTGAAGAAACGAAACCTTCCCGCCGTAGGCGGCGAGGAACGACGATTGTTCATAGAACAAGCCGAACGAGACTTTATGGATTTCTCCATAATTGCTGATGCGTCGCCGACTATGGAGAATGGCATCCTCAACCTGGCTATTGACCTGCGACCACCCTCCGATTCGTGAAGTCAACTGTCTTGATCAGTTGAGGGTGAGGTCTGGCTTGGTACAGTGACCCTTTGCTGCGGATGTAGCTCAGTTGGCTAGAGCGCAACCTTGCCAAGGTTGAGGTCGCCGGTTCGAATCCGGTCATCCGCTCAAAATGGTTGCCCTCAATCTCTAGAGATTGAGGGCAACTTCTTTTCTCACCCGCAGAGATTCGGTAATCGTTCCAGCAGCATGTATTGTCAATTCAGGTTCTTGGGACGACCCAAGGGCAAGGCCTGAGGAGATCAATTGGTTGCACCCGCTTCGGTGGACCACAATCGACCCAATCTTGTTCGGTTCCTCAAGTTCACTCTTCCGTACTCGGCAGTTCACCTGTCGTGCCTGTTTGTTTTGATGGTCGGAGTCGGCTGGTTTGCCTTGGCCGTTTCAGTGGTGGTGTACATAATGCGAGGCTTCGGAATTACCGGCTTCTATCATCGAAAATTTAGCCACCACGCCTTCAAAACTGGCCGAGTTACCCAATTCGTCGGAGCATGGCTCGGTACTAGCGCAGCGCAAGGTGGCCCCCTGTGGTGGGTTGCTCATCATCGTAGACATCATCGAGTCTCGGACCAGGCCGGTGATCTTCATTCCCCCAAGGTCGAAGGTTTCGGAATCTCCCACCATGGCTGGCTGACACGCGCTGACGCTGACCCGTGTCATATGGATGAAGTAGCTGATTTGGCTGTATATCCCGAACTGCGATGGCTCGATCGAAATGCTTGGGTACCGATCCTTGCAACAGCTTTCGGACTGTTGTTCTTTGGTATAGCGGTTGGCCGGCTTGTGCCATGGACAGGAACCAATGGCCCCCAGCTCGTGGTTTGGGCGTTCTTGATCAACACCGTGGTGTTGTGGCATGTCACGTTCGCGGTGAACTCGGTTTGCCACCGCTGGGGAAAACGTCACCACAACACCAGTGACGACAGCCGAAATAACTTACTCATAGGTGTTCTTGGCTTAGGGGAAGGCTGGCATAACAACCACCACCGATTCCCAGGCACTTCTAGACATGGATTCAAACGAAGCCAAGTCGATTGCACCCACTTCATCATTAGAACGCTCGAGCGAATGGGACTGGCCCACGACCTGCATCCGGTACCTGCTCGGTTGTGGTTGGGCTCAAAACCGTCTCGTTGGACCAACTAACTGGCAAAAATTGACCCCTTTCGACGTGCGATTAGCGTCGATGCTGTGAGAGAGTTAAAGAATTCGATCGATAGGGAGATCTCAATGGGTTTACTTGATGGACGCGTCGTTCTCATCACTGGCGCTGGACGCGGAATTGGTCGCGAACATGCGTTACTCATGGCGTCCGAAGGAGCCAAAATCGTAGTTAACGATCTAGGTGGTGGAGTAGACGGTTCAGGTGAAGACACCGGACCGGCTGAGGAAACAGCACAAGAGATTCGTGACATGGGCGGCGAAGCAGTTGCTAACAACGACTCCGTTACAGACTGGGAGGGTGCCCAGCGAATGGTGAACGCAGCTGTTGAAGCCTTCGGAGACCTCCACGTTTTAGTTAACAACGCGGGAATCCTGAGGGATCGAGTTGTCGTAAACATGACCGAAGGGGAATGGGACGCGGTTATCGACGTCCACATGAAGGGTCACTTTTGTCCCACGCGTTGGGCCGCTGCCTATTGGCGCGAACAAACCAAAGCAGGCATCGAAGTTGATGCGGCAATCATCAACACCGCCTCTGGGGCAATGCTGGGAAATCTAGGGCAACTTAACTATTCGGGAGCTAAAGCTGGAATAGCCGCCATGACGCTCGTGGGTGCGGGAGAACTCGCCCGATATGGAGTGAGAGTCAACTGTTTGGCGCCAATTGCTCGGACCAGGATGACGCTACAAACCCCCGGACTTGAAGAAGTCGTCGCAGCCCCTGAAGACCCATCAGATTTCGACTTGTACGACCCGGCCAACATAAGCCCCTTAGTTGGCTACCTAGCTACAGAAGGGTGCCCATTCACCGGAGGTGTCTTCCACATAGGAGGCAACGAAGTAGGCCTCTACGGTGGCTGGTCTCTAGCCGACGAGAACATTCTCGCCACAGACGGTCGTTGGACCGTTGGTGACTTGAAAGACAAAGCGCCGCGGTTACTTGATGGACGCAGCAGTCTGGCATCGGTCACCACCTCGATCGGTGACACCTTTAAAGGGTTCGGTAAGCGACAGCCAACCGAATAGGGGACGACCTAATAGTTCGTCAGAAAACGACCACTGTTGGCGTCTAAGGCCGCGGAGTACAACCTGGTCAGCATGGCCTCGAACAGTTGTCGACTTTCATCATCTGGTGTTTCGATGTTTGAGAGGTTGTTAGCGAGCATCCCCATCCACCACAGATGAGCTTGCTCGTAGTCTTCGCGAATAGCGACGGTCTCAGATGGGTTTACGCCGTGCCCAATTAACGTATCGACATAAGTCGCGATGAGTTCTTCTTCTAATGTGCGGCGGGTTTCGACCATCAAATTGGTAGCTAAGAAAAAGGACAAATCGGTGGCGCCGCCGCTGAACATAGCGGTTTGCCAATCGATGACGCTGATATCCCCGTTACTTCCAAACAGCATGTTGGCGAGCCGATAATCGGCGTGAGTGATTGTTAAGGGTTTCGATATCAGTTCTCTTTGCCACCCGCCGAGTAGAGGCACGAAGGCGTGTAACCACTCGAGTCCTTGATCGGGTAGTACATCACCGAAACGAGCAACGAATCTGGGTAGGGAAGATGCCATTGCCTGCCCTAACCCTTCCACCACTCCTGGCCCATCAATCCCTGGGACCCAATCCAGAGCTGAGTTAGATGGTTTGTTCCAAAAAGGGGCATGGAGCTGGGCCAGAGCCTCAACAGCGACATGAGCTTCATCTGATGACGCACCTTTTAGCTGGTCGCCGGGACTTGCGGGGTATAGGTCATCCAAGATCAATATTGCCTTGTCGCCTTCAATGAAATTCGCTCTACAGGTCGGCACAGAAGTAGTGATGAGAGGAGCCAGACGCGCATAAAACTGTGCTTCTCGGGCCCAGACGTTGAGCATTGCTCCCACTGTGCGACCACCCGGATCTTGGGTCGGCAACTTCGCTACAAAACGGGTCGGTAGCTGTGTGGCACTATCAGCCCACGTCACTTCAATCGAAGCGAGACTGCCGAGAAACGCACTTCCAGCAGCCAACGGTTCAGTCGTTACTGACGCTACTTCCACGCCTGGGTTGGCTGATGCAAGACCTCCGTCGTTGAACAAGAAGGTGAGATGGTCACCGTCAAGTTGAGTTGGATCATCCGGAAAATCTTGAATCATTACACGCTGTGTTCTTCAAACTTCTCAGGGATCCATTCCATGAGACGACCACGAATTTCTTCTCCTGCCTCTGCCAACAGATGACCCACTCCTGGAAGCGGGACAAGTTCCCCTCCGCCGATCACCATTCGGACCAATTCGCTTGCCTGAAGAGGCAAAATCTCGTCCTTATCTCCGTGGAACAAAATGACAGGCGTTCGCGACGCCAAGTCCTCAGCGGGTTCACATCCAGCTGACTGAGTTGCCAAAGTAACAACACCCGCACAGTGTTCTTGCAAAATGACAGCAGCTTGTAAGGCTGGAGCGCCACCAAATGAGTGGCCCATAGTAATGAAAGTCTTCCCGCCGCTTCGAGTCGCTAGATCTGCTGCAGCCACAAGATCGTGAACACATTTCTCTGTGTCGTTTGGTGCTCGGTAGCCAACACGAATGAGTCCGATACCCATATCAGTGAAGGCAACACCAAGGTCCTGATACAACGCGTCAGCTGGACCGAGAACTCCACCCATTGCCCCTCCACAAGCAATCACGACATGTTCAGCTTCGGGCCGCCCATGCCAAAACAAGCTGAGCAATCCATCCATTGTGTAGACCTCAATGTGGCGAAGATCTTCAGTGAGCATCGTCTCTACAGCTGCCATTGTTCTGAGTTGTTCTAAAGGGGTTGGAGGTAGTTCTTCATCGCTCATTGAAGTTGACACAAATTTCTCTCGGCTGTTTCCTTGGAGAAGCTTGAGTTCTACTTCAGCTTTCGTCAAATGGTTTATAGAAACTGCGGATCGGGCAGTAGCTTTCGCTACCATCAATCTTCTGCTCTGGCGGGGTGGCCGAGTGGTTAGGCAGCGGCCTGCAAAGCCGTGTACGCCGGTTCGATTCCGGTCCCCGCCTCAAAAGCTCGTATAGCTAGTAGCCGAAAATGGCTGATAGGTTACGGGCACTCAGGGCGATTGGCGCAGTTGGTTAGCGCGCTTGCATGACACGCAAGAGGTCACAGGTTCAATTCCTGTATCGCCCACGCCGATAAACGAGACCCCTGCGTCTGGGCTGTTTTAGTTGGTTTGGTCCTAGGAGTA